>ENA-OPJH01000012-OPJH01000012.1-human-gut-metagenome-genome-assembly--contig:-NODE-12-length-38865-cov-1.989487_pt1 | contig 38865 bp, 24 predicted proteins | sample MGYA00241418_ERZ501666 | MGnify/ENA primary metagenome ERZ501666 (study PRJEB25962, sample SAMEA2042289) | human gut metagenome | biome: human gut; feature: human-associated habitat; material: faeces...
TGCGGATCAGGAGTTGGATTGTGTTCATAACCCTGCAAAAAGCGTGCATATCTGGCGGATATATATTAGGAAAAGAACAGGAGTTAAATGCATTTTCTCTCGAAGCGTTAACCTTAAACAAGCCCACTCTTCGAGAGAAAGGATTTTACAAGCTTATTCCACAGCCTTTTTATAACGCAACAATGCTTCTAAGAAATAATAATCGGCATAAGAAAGCGGTACATCTACTTCGCTATTTTCCGGAAGATTACCGACACTATGCTTTAGAATAAAATTAGGCAGTAACTACTAAAGTTACACCGCCGTAGTTTGTTATAACTTTCATTTATAATAAGTGCGCCAACTAAGGCTAATTAGTTGGCGCACATGTTTTCTAAATCGACTGCTAAGATAGCAATTTATTTGTAAATTACAAAAAAGTAACCTCCATAATTACTATTTCATAAGGTTTTTTATTTGTGTCATTATTAGCTTCATAGGGTGTATAAGTAATTATTTTACATCCTTTTCTAATATCTTCTATATCCATAAATAATGTATATGAGATTTTTACATCTTGTTCTTCTGACCTTAATTCATTTCCATTTATATCCAAAAAACGAGTTTTTATTTTGGTTTCTTTATTATGATTTATTACAGCACCTTTCCCCTTCTCTATTATTTTTCCAATGACACCTCTTTTTAACTTAATTATATCTGTTTTTTTAGATAAATTTTCAAAGAATTTATCATGGTTTTCTTTCTCTTTTGCATATTCTATTTCTATTGTTTTCTTTTCTCTCTCTTCTTTTTCCTCTCCGTTCTCTATTTTTGAATAATTCATTATAGGACTTTTCTTCTCTAAATTTATAGTTGATAATACTTCTTCAAAATTAGGTGAGAGAATGAATTGCCATGAACACAAACGGGTACTTCCTGAGCTATCTTTTGCTCTAAATTTATGAATCAATCCCATTCCTATAAAATGTGAATGATAGTTTTTCTTTAAACTATCTATTACATTATAATATGTTACACTTGTAAACCAATTGGATGTTATAAAGAGGTTAATTTCTTCTTTCGTAGGATAAATCTCATTTTTTTTATTCCTATCAAAGATTTCATTCAAAGAATCCTTTATTTCTAAATATCTCTTATACATTTTAGTACTACTGATATAAGTTTCATCCATTGTATAATCTGAAAAAAGACTATCTATATTCCCATATTCTACAGGTTCATATGATTCAAAGTCATTTAACGTTTTAAACATATAATCTTTGATAGTTTTTTTAGCTTTTTCTTCTGGGTGGAGTGTACATGATGTAATAGAAATGGCTAACAATAAAAGAAGTGTTGAATGAATCTTTTTCATAATTTTACTATTTATTGGTTAATACTAATATCCTTATTCTCAATTTTAGCAATAACCATACGAAAGGACAAAAAAAAGACGTAGTGCTACTGCCATACGTCATCAAGGCTCACCACAAGCCCACTTACTCAATGGCAGCGCACCACGTCAGTATATGACGAAGTACACTTTACCCAATGAGTAAGTTCATAATAGCCTGTAATTGTTATCTGAGGTGGTGATTCTGATGACGTTTTAGGCTACTTTTTTATCAATAAAGTTTCACATCTGAAACATTTTGTCGCAAATGTACAACGGCTTACCGATAAATCAAAGGAAAATATACTTTTTCTTTGATATTTATCTGATAAAACGTTTGATATATTACTTTTTTAAATTACTTTTGCAAAGACATAGCCCGAGTTTTTTTGTGAGAGAAAAAACTCGGGCTTTTTATTAACATTAAATTATCCTAGAAATGTTAAATTTTATTGTTAAAATTGACTATGACCCTGAAAAAGACATGGTAATAGTCTGGCGTAAAAGTGGTTACACAAAAATGCCTTATAAAAGATACCTAATGTTGGTTAGGACAGGCAAATTGAAGTAACTACTGTAGGAGGTTTAATTGCCTCCTACATTTTTATATGCAAAAATATTATATAAATTCCACATTCCAATCATATAAACAGTTAATTTTGCTTAATCATTCTTTTTTAGGAGCTGGTTGGCTTAATGAACGAAGAGCTTCTTCCAGTTTGTCTTCTGGAATAGTGAGGACAAAACCTTGTATCTCATAGACAGGTTTCCTCTTTTTTTTCTCAGGTTTCCCTTTTTTTATGTTCTTCTTATTCTTCTCCATATCTAAGCTGCATAACGCAAAAGTAATTCAATTCTATCATTTTTGCTAATTTTTCGGGTATTAAATCGGAATACAAATTCATCAACATATCTCTGTAGATACTTCTTGCTTACATGAATATATGTCCCTTTAATAGCTCTTTTTAATAATGACCATGCATTTTCAATTCTATTTGTTGTAACTTCAATTATTTCTCCATCATCGGTAACTAAGAGCATTCCATAGAACTTCTTGCTGTGGTCTACTGACATTTGCGTGTATTTCTTTTCTAATCCTTTGTAACTCCATCCATCAGTATAAACAGTACTTCCGACTCCAACATTCTTTTTCACAATCGGAACTAGAGTTTTAGCTTGTGTATTCGGAACAACTTTAGCAAAAATCTTTCCGTCCTTTCCTCTTTCCAATATTCCAAATACTGGTACTTTATCCTTGTAACTTCGTCCTTGTGAATTTTTAACCTTCTTATCCTTATGGCGATTTCCGTTCTTTCCGCCTACAAATGTTTCGTCTATCTCAACTTCACCGGATAGCTTCTGATTATTCTCTTTAGTCATAGCTGTTCTGATTCTGTGAAGCATATACCATGCGGTCTTCTGTGAGATGTCTAAATCGTCTGCTAATTGATATGAGGAAATACCGTTTTTATGATTGGTAATCATTATTATCGCATACAGCCAATCCCGGAAATCCAATTTAGAGTTAGCAAAGAATGTTCCAGTTCTATAAGTGAAGTACTTCCCTGTGTTCTTGCACTTGTATCTACCATCTTTGCATTTGTACACTTTCGATGTTGGGTCAAATGGTGATACCACGTTGTCTCCCCATCTTACTTTTTCGTAGTACTTGATTGCGCTCTCTTCATCAGGAAAAGAGGCTCTAAAGTCTATGACTCCTTTTCTCTTTGTTGTCTTTTCCTTTTTCATAGCGTTTCCTTTTAAAGTTGCTACAATATAATGAAAATAAGCGATATATGCAAATAAATACACATGTATTTTTCTTATAATATTAAGAAAATATTATCTTTGTACCGAGAACAAAAAAGGATGCCATTTAGACATCCTTATAATCAAAAGTTATATAAAATCATATCGGTGTAACTTTAGTAGTTACTGCCTAAAATTACAGTTAGTTCCCGGTTCAGCAAGATAATGAGGTGAAGCTAGAGTTCGAAGTTGTTTTTCAGCTATTGAGAGATAATTTTGTCCTGTTTTCTCATCTGTAACAAAACCACTCAGCTCTACAAAAGCAGAGGCCATTATTGCACCGGCTGAAGCATCGCGATATTCATTACCGTTAGGAGCATCAAAGTCCCAATAAGGAATACCATCAACCGGAAGACGTGAAAGAAGCATATCGGCAATATTTTCTGCGTGTTCCAAATACTTTTCATCTCCGGTCATGCGAAACATCATTGTATAGCCATAAAGTGCCCAGGCTTGCCCTCTCCCCCATGATGATTCATTGGCATAACCCTGTACTGTTTGCTGGCTACGCACATGTCCATCTTCAGGATCATAATCTACCAGATGATAAGAAGAATAATCTTTACGGAAATGATTTTTAAGGGTAGTATTTGCATGTGTACGAGCTATATATTCCAAAGTATCATTATCAAAGGTTTTCGATGCAAACATCAGCAATTCCAAATTCATCATATTATCAATGATAACAGGGTATTTCCAACCACGGCGCAAGAAATCCCAGCTTCGGGTTACTCCAGTTACAGAACTAAAGCGGGTCGCCAATGATTGTGCCCCTTGATAAAGAACTTTCTTATAATCTTCATTTCCCGTGAGACGAAAACCATTACCATAACTACAATTTAACTGGAAACCTACATCATGGTCATTGGTTACGTATTGAATAGGATCCAGTTTCAACGTATTCTTTTCGGCCAATGTCTTCACGGCTTCATTTTGAGTATACTCATAAATATACCAGAGTGAACCGGGATAAAACCCGCTACACCACCAATAAATTGTCGAAGATTTGAATGTACTGTCCGGAGCTATGGACTGCGGTAAAGTAGTACTTTCCAAACGAGTATCCATTGTCAAATACTGCTGTTCAGCAACGGTAAATACACGTGCCGTCAATGCATCCATTGATTCCTGTTTCGAACACGAAACAAGGAAACCAATTAAACTTAATAAGAGCCATTTCTTTTTCATAAATCCTTTTTATAATTTAATTAACAAATAATTCATCTGATAAGATTTAATGTCACTTTCAACAAATTCTTCCGGTTTGCAGGAAGATAAGTTTCAAAACCTACACGCATACTTCCCGGATTAGGTTCATCAAAAACATGGAGGGGGGCATTTGACCAAAGTTTCATTTCAACATCATCCGGTGCAGCCACGGTAAGCAACATTCGGTGTCCATCCTTAGCCAATTCTATTTGATTCTTACCGATGATTTTTGCTTCAGCCGGTGTTACCATAATCCAAGTTACCAAAGCCTCTTTTTCTCCCGTAACCAGTTCATCTTTCACAATCAGATCATCTTCTTCATTCAGATAAATGATGCGGACAACTTTTTCCATATCATCAGCAAAAACGCTTGTAAGATTTACTTCTGCCCCTTTCCTATCTTCACTTTTATATATTCTGCTTATGGGAGCATAACTATTCACTAAATGCCGCTTATTATTTATCGTAAGCGTATTATGTGCCATATTACCAAGACGGAACACTTCCCACCGTTGGCCTTCTTGAAACTGATCCCATAAATTTACTCCTCTACTCTCCAAACTTAAATAATTTTGCATACCGAGATCTATCCCCCAGCGTATTCCCTCCCTTTCATAAATAAACGAACCGGCATCCATATGCGCATGAGAAGTTAAGGGAGAACCTCCTTTTACGGCCAGATAGCTATCTTTTTTACTATTCCATCCGCCACGATAAATAAAAACCGGTGTCTTTCCACCATTATGCCAAAAACGACAGGAAGGCGGTTGTATATTACTCAAATCCTGATGAGCACAAAAAATCAACAGACAGGGCAATAAACGATCTTCTGCAAAACTAACTGAAGGATCCTCTAAATATTGATTTTCTAACCATAGTAAAGATAAATCCCCCATTTTCTTAGCAAACCAAAACATCATCATATTACATCTCACTCCATTAACAGCATCCGAAAAATTAAAGTATTCGCCACTTGGAGCTGTCATAAATTCCATAAAGCGAGCTGATTCCAAAAAACCGGGATATTCGGATAGCCCGGCATCTGTCCCCAATGCACTTTCAAGGGCAGCAATAAGTAACACCTGAAAACTGGTACCATATCCCCAATAATGAAAGCCCTCCGGATATCCTCCATCCGGTCCATAAGCCACTAAAGCTTTAGGATTAGTCAACAAGCACTTCTCTATAATTTTTTTTGCCTTATCCGGCACATCCTCAAAAACTGCAAGCGCACCACACAATAAACCACCATTACAAACAGAATTCCAGTTAGATACCGCTCTGTAAAACCATTCATCAGGAGCAGCGGCATCCAGACCTTTTTCTACAATTGCGTCACGTACTATAGAACGTATTTCCGGTTCCAAATACTCATAAAGCCAATCATAACCTATGGATAATGCTAACACCATTTCTCCCACGTCCAAAAAGTGAGATGGATTCCAATCTGGAAAACGGCTTACCGAAAGCATTTCTTGTGTCGCACGATAAGCATACTTTTCTTCCTTCGTCATGCGATAGGCATATGAAAGATAGAAAATCCGTTTTAATGCCAAACGGGAAACACCCAGCAACCGCTTCCCTTCCATAACTCGTTCCGCCATTTGTTGAATGAGTATCTCATCAGATTCTTTCAAAATACGCTCATGAACCTTCAATAACGATGGGAAGCATGTTATTGACCTCTTCACAGCTTCTTCTCCTCCTTGCGTTAATAATAAACGAGGATGAGGGTTCATTCTTTCATAATCCAAAGACTGCGCACACAGCACTAAAGAATAAAAAACTAAAACTGACAATAAGATTGTTCGCTGTAGACGAGGTTTACAAAAAAGGAATAAATATATCATCATATTAATTACTTAAAAGTTCAACAACATGACAAATATCACAATATTATAGAATAATATAGAATCATTATCTGCAAAATCGACGGGAACGTTTTCCTTAACTAAAGCTAACCATCTTTCTGTGCAAGGTATGCAAAAGTATGTTTTTATATAGGAATAATCAACTATATAACAAGCTATTAACATTAAAAACCTACAAAATCGTTCCCGATGATTTTCATCATTCTTTGCATAAGTTATCATATTATTTCAGAGATTTGCATGTGTAACTCAATATATAACATAAAACAAATCTAAAATGAGCAGAATAGAAACAACATTATTATCCAGCAATTTTGAGGTTGAAAATCATAAAGTTGCAATCAGTAAAAGCCTAATAAATATCTAAATACTAATTATTATTCAGTTATATGAAAAACAATTTATCACATCCATGCATGTGGCAGCAAGGTCACACACGATGCTATCGTCTGGCCCAATCAGTAGTTCTGACTGCTTTGTTGGGCATTGGCACAGTACAAGCTGGTCAGCCCTTTATTACGACATCCCTTTCAACGCAGATTCATAGTGTTGCTATGGAACAACAAACGGGCAATATATCAATAAAAGGGCATGTAGTAGATAACAAGGGAGAAATCCTTATTGGCGTTACTGTCATGGTAAAAGGTACCAATAACGGTGTCATCACAGATATGAATGGTAACTTTACCATTACCGCAAAAAACGGCCAAACACTGGTTCTTTCTTATATCGGATACAAAGATGTGGAAGTCAAAGTGCAGCAAAGCAATCTGAACATTACAATGCAGGAAGACGCTCAAGCACTTGACGAAGTTGTAGTTATCGGATATGGTACAGCTAAAAAGAAGGATTTAACCGGTGCTATTTCAAACATTCGTCCGACCGACTTAAAAGCAGAAATGCCCCGTAATATGCACGACTTATTGCGTGCTAATGCTGCCGGTCTGAACATCTCAGTCAACAACGAAGCAAAAGGTGGCGGCGACTTCCTTATACGTGGTAAAGGTACTTTAAAAGCCGGTTCACAACCGTTACTTGTTGTAGACGGAGTTATTTATAATGGCGAACTTAGCGAATTGAACCCCAACGACATCATTTCAATCGACGTACTGAAAGATGCCAGTTCTGCTGCTGTATATGGTGCAAAAGCAGCAAACGGAGTCATTGCTATCACTACACAGAAAGGTATAGCAGGCAGCAAGCCTGTGATTAACGTCAATACAAGTTGGGGATTAGTCACTCCTATTAAGAGCCGCAAACTCAGAAACGCCGAGCAATTTCTTGATTTCCGTCAAGCATACGAAATCGGTAGGCAAACGGATGAATACCTTGAACAATATCCGGGAATGTATACCGATCCAAGGAAGCTTAATGGAATAGATAAAGTAGACTGGTACAATTATGACCAGAAGGATAAAGTTACGTCTGTATCAGAAGAAGAACTAATAACGAAATGGTTGTCACGTCTGGACCTATCTACCCCTGAAATCAATAATTATTTCAATGGTAAACTAACCAATTGGCAAGATTTGATGTTAAACAATGCAGTACAACAAAACTACAACGTCAGCATTAGCAAAAAAGGTGAAGATTACCAATACTATTGGTCCATTGGCTATATGGACAATGAAGGTATCAAAGATGGTGATGCGTTTAGCCGTTTCACTACCCGCCTGAATCTGGAATCCAATGTCAGCAAGTATATCACAGTGGGATTGAATATGAACTTCTCCAGCCGTGACGAAAGTGCTATTGCTGTCGATACTAAAGCTTTGACATGGTTTTCTCCGTATTGTAGTAATGATGTTAACAATCCAGAAAGTGCTAACCAGCACTATCCTAATGGTTCAAACACCATCGCCAACCCATTCTATGACCGTAAATATACAGATAAGAAACAGGTATACATGAATCTGGACGGAACTATCTACGGACGCCTGAATTTACCATTCGGTTTCTCTTACCAGATGAACTTTACTCCGCGCTTGGCCTGGAACGAAAGTTTTGAGCACAAATCAGCCAAGAATGATGCTTGGGCAGGAGAAGGTGGTTCCTCCTTCCGCCAGCATAATAAAGCCTTCAACTGGCAGGTAGACAATGTCTTCAACTGGAAATATGAATTCTTCGATAAACATAAAGTAGAAGCTACTTTCCTAGTCAACGCCGAAAAATCACAAAGTTGGATGACTAAGAGTACTAACAAAGGATACAATCCGAGTGACGCGTTAGGCTATCATGGTATCCACTTGGGCAACAATCCTACTGCATTGAGTACTGACCAATACACTACTGGTGATGCTTTGATGGGACGTCTTTTCTACTCCTTTAGCAATAAATATATGTTGACTGCTTCTGTTCGTCGTGACGGTTACTCAGCTTTCGGTATGATGAACCCACGTGCTACATTCCCTGCCGTTGCTTTGGCATGGGTATTCACAGAAGAAAAATTCATGAAGAAAACCTCCTCATGGCTAAGTTATGGTAAATTACGCTTCTCTTGGGGTGAAAATGGAAATAGAGACATTGGTATCTATGCCGCTCTCGCAGAACTGACTTCTAATCCGACTTGTTGGATCGATGGAAGTGGTAAGTTTTATACCACAACTTATACATTGAACCAAAAAATGCCAAATAGCAAGTTAAAATGGGAACGTGCTAAATCATATAATATAGGTTTGGACTTCGGACTCTTCGGAGATATTTTAAGTGGTTCTATCGAAGTATACAAGAAAATGACCAATGATTTACTAATGGACCGTGCCATTCCACCTATCACTGGATTTAGCAAAGTATTGAGTAATATGGGACAACTCCAGAATACAGGTTTTGAATTAACATTGAATGCCAACATCATGAGACGCAAAAACTTTGAATGGAGTGCTACAGGCAACTTTTCACTCAACCGCCGTAAGATTAAGCACTTGTACGGTAACATGAAGAATATTCTTGATGCTGACGGTAATATCATCGGTCAGGTGGAAGACGATGATATCACTAACAAATGGTTTATTGGTGAGGACCCAGACCGCATTTGGGATTATATAGGAGATGGTGTATGGCAACAAGATGAAGCTGAAGAAGCTGCAAAATATGGTTGTCAGCCGGGTGACTTTAAATATCTGGACCTCAATGAAAATGGGAAATTGGATCAGGATGACAAGAGACATCAGAAATATACGACTCCCCGCTTCCGCTGGACATTACGTAACAATTTCCAATTGTTCAACGATTTGGATGTTTCATTCATGTTATACTCTTTATGGGGACACCATGGTTCATATGCTGATGCCGCCAACAATAACTTCGATGCTTCTATCAGTTGCGGTTACGATCAGCCTTACTGGACACCGGAAAATCCGATTAATGACTATGCACGTATCGGTTCAAAGAATTTAGGAACACATTATGTAAACAAGTCATTTATCCGTTTGGACAATATCACAGTTTCATATCGCCTGCCACAAAAATGGACAAAAGTTGTGGGTATCCAAGATTTACGCTTCAACGCATCCATTCATAATGTAGCAGTCTTTGCTCCTCATTACGACGGCTGGGATCCTGAATCAAACAGCCCAATGGGAAGAACATTCAATTTCGGTATTAACTTTACACTCTAATTTGAAAGAACAATGAAAAAGAACAGAATATTCAAAACTATCAGTGGTGCCGCTTTATGTACGGCACTACTAACCGGATGTAGCGAAAGCTGGTTGGAACCTAAACCCCTCTCTTTCCTCACTCCTGAAAATGCATACGTTGATGCTGACGGTCTGCTCACTTCTCTGGCAGCAGCCGAGCGTTCCATGCGTCATGAATACTTTGGAAACGGAAGTGGATATACTTGTGAACTTATCTTCTCCGACCTCTGCATCAGCGGAACGACTGATAAAGCAGGCCCCTTGCAGGATATGGATCGCCAATTAATGCCGGATGCGAACTTTAATAATGCAGAAAACTCCTATTTGACATCACATAACTGGGATGAGAACTGGAATCAAATAAAATATACGAATGTAGTACTTTCACGTATGAAAGATACAAAATTCGTGAATGAAGCTGAAAAGAACAAAGTATTAGGTACAGGTTACTTCCAACGTTGTTACAGATACTGGCGACTAATCAACCAGTTCGGGGATGTCCCCTTCATTGATGTCGAAGTCACATACCCACGGTATGATTTTAATACATGTGACCGTTGGAGCATCTTGCGTCGTATGAAAAAAGAACTGGAATTTGCATACCAATGGGTACCCGAACAAGTAGACCGTGGACACACCACAAAATCGGCCTGTGGCGTACTGTTGATGAAAGTCTATATGTCATTGGGAGAATTCGACAATGCTATCAAAGTTGGAAATGAAATCGTAGCTAAACACCCACTGATGGTCAACCGTTTTACTTCCACTAAAAACAATCATCCCAACCTGATGTTTGATCTGCATAGCGTAGAAGCCAAAAGTGATCCGGCCAACACAGAAGGTATATTATATGGTGTATCCGAACCGAATAATGCCAGTGGCACAGGTTCTGCAAAAACAGAAATCATGGCTAACTGTGTTCCTATGTGGAATAATAACGTAGTAAAAACTCCGAGTGGTAAAACTGGTTTCGCCGTCACTCCCGACAGCAAAGACGTTACAGCCGGCATTGTGGAAGACGTGAACAAAACATATGGACGAGGCATTGCCCGTGTACGCCCCACCAACTACTTCCAATATACCATCTGGACAGAGAAAGAGAAAAATGACTTACGTGGCCGCTACAACCACGATAGCTGGAGACGTATGGAAGACCTAATTTATAATGACCCGGCCCTGAAGAAAGCTAATGATCCCTGGTATGGAAAGAAGGCAGTAAAACCAGTGAATATGTCTTGCGGTGATTCAATCCGCTGCTGGTTTTCATGGCCGCACTACAAAGTTTATATTCCGGATCCGACAGCAGGTAGCGGTCAATGGAAAGGTGGATCAAGCCCTATTTACCTGATGCGTAGTGCCGAAGTTTACCTGATGCTTGCCGAATGCTATTATTGGAAAGATAATCTGAGTGAAGCAGCCAATATGCTGAATGTAGTCCGTAACCGTGCAGGCGCCGATCCGCTGACTGCTCAAAACATCAATATCGGTGAAATTCTGAACGAACGTGCACGTGAACTTTATTACGAAGAACATCGTCACATTACATTGGTTCGTATCGCTTATACATACGCACTGACAGGTAAACCTTGTGAAATATTCAACGGACGTACCTACAAAATGGAAAACTTATGTGGTCCAAAGGGAGCCAGCAACTTGAAAGATGCCGGATACAATTTCTGGTTCGACTGGATCAGTCAACATAACAATTTCTATAACAAAGGTGTAAAGAACAGATTTGCTGAATACACCATGAGTGTTCATCACATGTTATGGCCTATTCCTAACAAAGATATCAGAGCCAACACCAATGGGCACATTAATCAAAATAATGGTTATTTAGGTTGTGAAAATAATGTAACTCCCTTGCAGGTACCCGAAGAAGGTCAGTTCATGAAAGATTAATCGTGGATATTCACTTTTATGAAGAATTACCCCTGCCACATATATTTGTAGTAGGGGTAAATTTTATAATTTACAAAGCATAAAGATATGTACAAGCTTTCATATAACATTTCATTTGCCGAATGGAAAAGAAAATGGTTACTATTGTTGATAATCAATTTCTGTATAACACCCATAGAAATGCTGGCAAACTATAAGATTGAATCTTCCAATTATATTTTAAGAATAGCATCCAAAGATAAAGGAAGGTTGCTGTTGCAAAACAAACAATCGGAGACATTAGTACAACTTGGCGAGCTGAAACTTGGCCAGTGGCCTCAACTGGAACTCAAAAACAATTGTAAATATGAAATAACTGAGGTGAATGGGGCAAGTGCCATTCGTATCCATTATTTTTTTCCTCCATCAGTACCGACTTCGATGAAACTTACAGGTACATTCATAGTGCATCAAGACCGGGTGGACGTACAGTATTTGCTTTCAGGAGTTCCCGAAAAGTATAAGGCTGACTGGAAAGGATGTCAGTTCCGTTTCTGCCTGCCCGAAAACGCCGGTACTCAAAAACTTCCGGAAGCCAAATTGGGGATATGGCAGCGGGATGCTAAAGGAGGACTTCCGTTAGAAACAGCCGATGCCAAAATATTCCCGTTTTTGATAAAAAACCGCTTGTTTTGCCTTACTTATGGAGCCGATAACAAAGTCGACTCAAATTGGCAAAGCGAGGACTACAGACATACGATTCTACCTCGTCAAGAAGACGGCAACTATTTCACTCAGTTCTCAATCCTATTTCCTCCTTATGGATGGCCTTACGAAGCTATCAGTGCAAAATGGCAGAAACGTCCATTTGCCTTAACACTCACCACAGAGAAAGTCTATAACTGGTGGGAGGACGCAACTGCTCCAATCGGCGTACAAGCTAAAATCATCAATACGTCACCAGTTCCACAAAAATGCATACTTAAGTATTGGATTCGTGACTATGACGGAAATTACATAGTGAATGACTCCAAAAAATACTTCTTAGAAACAGGAGAAGTACAAGTTCACCCCATTGAATTTACAGCAGACACAGAACGGGAAATTTATTTTGTAGAAGTCTCCGTTGAAGATGAAAACGGAAAAGAACAGATTTTCTCGAGGACAAGTCTGGCTATATTGCCTCCTCATGAGTTTAAAGCCACACCCGATGAAAACATTATGGGGCTTTCAGCCTATTGGGCCATTCCCGATTCCATGAATCTAAAACGTTTATTAAACCGGATGGGAGTCCGATGGGTACGTAACGGAATCACCAGCAGTTTCAAAAACATAGAAGCCACATTTCACAATAACATAGACTGGAAGAAGAAATGGAAAGATACAGAGCGGGAAGAATTGATACGTTCCTTTTTCCGAAAGATTGTGAAGAATGGGAACAAAATATGGGAATTTGGCAATGAACTGAACATGAGTTCACCGGACATTGCCGGTGCCGGTGAAGGCATTGGTAAGGCTAGTTTGGCCGAAGCATATATAGAGTGGTTGAAAGCCATACGCAAAGTTCAAAAAGAAAAAACTGAATGGCAGAACATTCAGATTATCTCATTCGGAATAGCAGGTGCAGATGAGGTCTTCCTGGAAAAGATTGTAGAATTAGGAGGATGGGACTTACTGGACGGAATCGCATTGCATCCGGGCAGAGGTAATTTTACACCTGATTTTCCGGTAATCGCTCCTTGGGAAGATTTCAAGAAGCCCGCTTTCGGATATCAATACTGGAATTATTACGGTTCTATCCGAGTAGTCAAGAACTTCATACAAAAGCATGGAGGCGACAAAGATTTGTACCTCACCGAAATATATGCGCTTGATTATCCCAATCATTCATGGAACGACACCCCTCGCGAGGCGGCGGAGAATTTATTATTATCATATGCGCTTGCAGCGGCAGAGGGAGTAAAGAATGCGCTTTACTATCAGCTATTTAACTCCGTATGGTTCGACCATTTAGGAGTAAATGCCACTAACCGGGAGTATTTCTTTGGGATGATCAACCGAGATTTAAGCTTCAAGCCTTCTTTGATGGCCTTTTGCAACACGGCTGAAGTATTGGATAAAGCCACATTCAAAGGCTGGATACGGATGGACGAAAAGCATCCGTGCAGCAGAGGAATTTTATTTGATACTCCTCGGGGAAGCATGGCTGTACTTTGGGACAGGACAGAAGGAAATATCCTGACTCATCCCAACGGAGATATTTTTCCGGAACCTTGGGTAAGCTCATGGAAAACAAAAAAGAGACTGACATTGCCAAGCAATGTTCCAGAGGTCACCTTACTGAATGCCATCGGACAAAAACAGATAGTGCCTACTACCGATAATCAAGTAACTATAGAATTGACTGGTGCTCCTTGCGTAATATACGGAATAGATGCATCACGAATTCAGCTTTATCATTAATCAAGGATACCATAAAGTTTAAAAGATTAAGAATAATATAAACTATTTACTATGAATACTCAAAAAAAGATTACAGGAATATTGTGCTTCTTACAGTGTTTTGTACTTACGGTGTTGGCTGAAAGTCTTCCTAAAGACACTATCTTCAGATATCTTGCTTCTAAAGCAAATTATGAAGAAGAAAACATTCCGAATTACGACCTACCTAATCCATTGATAATGAAAAACGGAAGCACTATAAATACCCTGAAACAATGGAACCAAAAACGCAGGCCGGAACTACTCCGGCTCTTCGAAACGGAAATGTTCGGCAAAGCACCTAAACATCCGAAAGATATGCACTTCAAAATTCTGACAGAAGACAAAAATGCGTTAGGCGGTATAGCTACACGTAAGGAAGTTTCGGTTTACCTGACAAAAAGTGACAAACACTACTTTACAGTCCTCATATATATTCCGAACAAGCGTTCAGGAGCAGTTCCTCTATTCTTCGGATTAAACTTCAAAGGTAACCATACCATCAGCCTAGATCCCGGTATATCCTATCCAACTCCCGAAAAACAAAAAGAATTTTTATGGAAGAGACTGCCTCCCCGAGGCATTGCAGCTGCCCGATGGCCCATTGAGATGCTAATGGAAAACGGATACGCCCTTGCCACTATCTATCGCGGAGACATTGACCCCGATTTTGATGATGCATTTAAAAATGGAGTTCACCCTCTATTCTACAAAAAAGGACAACATCATCCGGCTAACGACGAATGGGGAACCATAGCCGCGTGGGCATGGGCCATGAGCTGTGCGATGAACTATTTCGAAACAGACAAAGATATCAACACATCCCAAGTAGCCGTGTTCGGACATTCACGGCATGGTAAAGCCGCCTTATGGGCAGGAGCCACAGACCAACGTTTTGCTATGATTATCTCCAATTGCTCTGGTTGCGGAGGGGCCGCCCTTTCCCGACGTGCAATCGGAGAAACCATTCAAGCCGTCAACCAACAGTTTCCCCATTGGTTTTGTCGCAACTTCCGGAAATACAACAGCAAAGAGAACACGCTTCCTTTTGACCAGCATGAGTTGATAGCTCTTTTAGCCCCACGTCCAGTTTATATTGCCAGCGCCACCGAAGATCAATGGGCCGACCCTAAAGGAGAATTCCTATCCGGAGTACATGCTACTCCGGTATATGAGTTTATATTCGGAGCAAAGGGGCTAGATGCCAAAGAGATGCCTCCAAGCGATACTCCTCTACAAGACGGTAGTATCGCCTACCACATTCGTTCTGGCAGGCACGACATCACTCAATATGACTGGAAACAGTATGTGAAGTTTGCAGATAAATGGTTCAGAAAGTGACCTAACACCGAGGCATATGGGGCATGACCCACAAGATAGATAGAAGTGTTAGCCAAGCAAAAAGATTGCTTTGTGTAACACTTCTATCTTAAGGATAATATAAACTGTTCTATTGCTTGATAACCTTCTTGGTTATACGTTCGACACCATTTATGTCGAAGACTGCGTAATAGATTCCTGCATTGATTCCGGTCACGTTTATGCTGTATTCCAAGGTATTACCTGATACAGGAATTGATTGACTTACAATCTGCTGCCCGATTACATTATATATAGAGAGATGTATTTGCTCGATGTCCGAATGAAAATTAGCTTTGATGAACAATCGATCCTTTACTGGATTGGGACTTATTCGTAGATCTTTCCCGTTGACATAAAGGTTCTCTATGCTGGTCGGGGCATCTCCGTGAAGCTGCATCTGAGAGGCATCCATGCCGTAAATAATAACAGGAGCTCCAGTTAGAGTTATTGTAGCTTTATGGTCTTTCACCGGGATTGATTCTTTTTGTCCGATGGCATTCAATACCGTAATGCTTTCTTCTTTGCAGGGCAAAGTCAGTTCCGTTTGTATATTCCATGAACTGATCCAAGGTTCCGGAGAACTGTTCCCATTGGGACGTGGAAGTATATCGCCTTCTATTCTATCCCAAATAATACTCATAGGACCTTTAGGCGTATCGAACATGATTCCTTTGCTGAAAGGATTATTTTCACTAAACTTGATCCATCCTTTGAAACGAGCCCCATCCAACGCTTCGGATATATTGCAGTAGGCCATGAGGGAAGGCTTGAAACTTAGATCGCGGTTGATTAGACCAAAGAAATATTCACGGTTGTCTTCTCTCACGCCTAATTGATTGTTCCATACTGAATTGAATAGCTGGTAATAGAGTGCATTCTTTACTCCTTCAGCAGCGGCAAGTGCAAATGAGAGGACCACGTTCTCGGCTGATTCGCGGGAAGTGTCATTCCATGAATGGTTCGGAAAGTCAAGTGCGTAGATTTCCGTCAGGTATAAATCTTTATCATTTCCATGTGCTTTGATGAAGTTTTTGAGAATACGGATGGAACCGTAGTAATTCCAGTATTGATATCCTGAAGAAGGTTTCTCAAATTCATTCCATGGAACTGTTACAGGATAATCGGGAGTAAAGTTACCTCTTCCTGGATGAAGTGCTATTCCATCCAGCAATTCCCAACCTCCTAGTGTGACGAGTTTTTCCAGGAATACTTCGTCAGTACCGGCAAAACCGAAAGATATAATTTTAATTTTTTGCCATTCCGTTTTTTCCGACTGTATCTTGCGGATAGCTTTTAACCATTTCACATAAGACTCGGCCAATAGTGCTTTTCCGATACCTTCACCGGCTCCACCTATATCAGGAGAACTCATATTCAGTTCATTGCCGAACTCCCAAATTTTGTTTCCGTTCTTCACTATTTCTTGGAAGCAGGTTCGGATTTGTTTATCTCGTTCTGTATCACTCCACTTTTTTGTCCAGTCGATATTGTTATGATACATTGCTTCAATATTCTTGAAACTGCTGTTAATTCCGTTTCTTACCCATCTGACCCCCATTCTGTTGAGTAACCGTTTCAATTCTGTTGAGTCGGGGATAGCCCAGTAAGCGGAAAGTCCCATGATGTTTTCATCAGAAGTAGATGTGAATTCGTGTGGGGGGAGGAGCCCTATATTCGTTCTGTGAAATACTTGCTCCTTGCCAGTTTCATCCTCGATGGAAGCCTCTATAAAGTAGATTTCTCTTTCGCTTTCGGGGGTGAACTCAATGGGATAGACCTGTAGCTGACCGGCTTCTAAAGTAAGTGAACGGCTTTCATTGACAACATAATTTCCGGCATAGTCTCTGATCCAATATTTGAGTGTACAATTTTTCTTCTCTTGGGAAGTGTTGGCCAGATTTGCTTTTACACTTAATGTTCCGGATGCATTTTCCCACCAATTGTAAGGTTTATCGGTGCTGAGAGTTAATGCAAAGGGACGTCCTTTCCATTGGGCACAGATGGCTTCGTACGGCCAGTCCGAAGAAGCCACCAGTACGGAGAACTTCGTGGAATAGGAACCGTCTTTATTATCAATTAAGACGGTATGCCTGTACCAGTCGTCCTTCCAACTGGAATTAGCCTTATTCTCAGGACCATAGGCCAGACATATTATTTTATCTTTTACGAGGAATGGGAAGAAATTGGAATCTGCGGCTTCAATGGGCAATCCTCCTTGCGCATCCCGTTGCCATAAGCCGAGTTTGGCCTCTGGCAATATTTGGGTATTTGCCTTGTTGGAGAGTATGAAGCGAAATTGTGAGCCTCCCCAGTTGGTGACATATCCGGTAGGAACACCGGAAACCGAATATTGGACGTCTACCCGGTCGGGACGTGCAATGAAGGTTCCGGTCAGTGTAATGGAAGAAGGTACAGATGAAGGAAAAGTGTAGGTGGCGCGGATGGCCTGATATCCGTTTACTTCAATGATTTCATAACTGCATGTATTTTCCATTGTGATGGCAGGTGTCCATCCGAACTTTAGTTTTCCGAGTTGAATCAGGTTTTCAGATTCCTTGTTTTTGATGTACAAAGTCTCTGTGTTTGTGCCTGATGCTTGCAGGATGTAATTGGGCATCTCAATTTTGTATAAAGTTTGCGCATTTAATGGTGCAATGCACAGACTTATCAAACATAATATCCAAATTCGTTTTAATTTGTGAACTGATTGAGGGAGTAGTGTCTTTTTCTGCATAAATTTTGGTAATTTAGTGATTATACAATTACAGCCGGAAACTGGCTGGCAAGACAAAACTAAGGATTTGAAACAGGTTGTTCAAAGAAACAGGGATAAATCATCGGAAACGATTTCATGAAAAAATGTAAGGATAAAAAAAAGGATGCATTTCTGTCTGCGCGTTTTCAACCAAGCAATGCTATATTTTTTTCATAAGTATTATGTATGAATTCAACAACATTGCAAATACCGAATCTTTACCAAACCAAATAATTTACAACTAAATCATCGGGAACGTTTTCTGAAATACAGATTTGCAAAATATATCAAAAAGAAAGCAATTCAATAAACAATGCAATCTTCTTTTATGTACTTTTGTATGTACTACTGCCACATAGAAGCAGACATTACAAACTTGAACATTCCATAAGTATGAAAAAAATAATTCTAACCAGCATCTTACTTTTGTTGTATGGAACACTTCTTCCGGCACAAGAAATCGAACAAAATGTAGAAGAACGGCTACAAGCTTTCTTTAAAGAATATACCACCAATACGATAAATATAGGTACTTACAAGTTGGACAGTTTCCGTATCGACTTCCGAAAAAAGAGGTTGCTCATCTATACAAACGAACGCTTTGCCTACCAGCCCTTACGACCAGTAACAGTAGATGCCATTTATCGGCATTTGGGACAAATCTTGCCAGGACCGATAAGTTATTTCAAAATAACCCTTTTTGCAAACGGGCGAAGCATTGAAGACCTCATTCCAAATCTTTACCGGAAAGGGAAGGAAGACAAAACACGTCTATTTAATAAGCTGGAATACAAAAGCAATCCGTGGGTAACCCGCATCTCACGTCCATACGAAATTACCCGTGGATTGGAAAGAAGACATATCGCCCTTTGGCAAAGTCATGGAAAATATTATATCAACGACAAAAATACATGGGGATGGCAACGTCCACGCCTGTTTTGTACAACAGAAGACCAGTTCACACAATCATTCATTTTACCCTACCTCATACCCATGCTGGAAAATGCCGGAGCCAATGTATTCACCCCCCGTGAACGGGATACACAAAAACAGGAAGTCATCGTCGACAATGACGGAAGCCTGAATGGATATGGCGGACAAGGCTCCCTCTATTTAGAAGTCAAAAGCCGGAAAGCACGTTGGCAACAGACAAACCAACCAGGATTTGCCCAACAGAAAAGAGTATATCAAGATAACGAAAATCCTTTCATTACCGGGACAGCCCGCTATGCCCAAACCGAAAAGAAAAAGGACAAGGCTTTTGTCGAATGGGTGCCTGACATTCCTGAAACGGGGGAATATGCCGTATATGTGTCTTATCAAACTCTGCCAAACAGTGTAAGCGATGCCAAATATCTCGTATTTCACAACGGAGGTGTCACTGAATTCAAAGTGAACCAACAAATCGGAGGAGGCACCTGGGTATATCTTGGAACATTTGCTTTTGATAAAGGCAAAAACGATTACGGCATGGTAGTACTAAGTAATGAAAGCAAAGAAAAAGGCGTTGTCTGTGCCGATGCCGTACGTTTTGGTGGAGGAATGGGAAATATCGCACGTGGTGGAGAAACCAGCGGACTACCCCGATATCTGGAAGGCTCCCGCTATTTTGCACAATGGGCAGGTATGCCCTACCCCGTTTATAGTGGACGTGAAGGGAAAGATGATATGTCCGATGATATAAACTCTCGTTCCAAAATGATTAATTATCTGTCGGGAGGTTCCATCTTCAACCCAGAAGAGCAAGGACTGGGAGTACCCTTCGAAATGGCAATGGCATTACACAGCGATGCCGGTACCAGCAAAGAAGACAAAATTGTCGGAACACTCGGCATCTATACTACCAAATTCAATAAAGGATTGCTTGCTGGTGGTACCAATCGGTATGCCTCGCGTGACCTTTCCGATATCATACTCACCCAACTCCAGCGGGATATCCGCTCCAACTATGCCATAGACTGGACACGCCGTAGCTTATGGGACCGTAATTATAGTGAAACCCGCCTTCCGGCAGTGCCTTCTACTATCATCGAACTGCTTTCACATCAGAACTTTGCCGATATGCGCCTCGGTCACGACCCCAACTTTAAGTTTACCGTAGGACGTTCCATTTATAAAGCTATTCTGCAATACCTTTGCAATCAGCATGGCAAGGATTATGTAGTGCAACCACTTCCCGTAAGCAACTTTTCCATCCGCTTCGGCGATAAAAAGAATACATTGGAACTCTCCTGGAAGGGTGAGGAGGATCAACTGGAACCTACAGCCAAACCACGTGAGTACATTGTTTATACCCGCATCGGACGCGGAGGATTTGATAATGGCGTACGTGTCAGCAGCCCTTCTTATACAGCCAAAATAGAACCGGGTATTGTCTACTCTTTTAAAGTAACCGCAGCCAATCGGGGGGGAGAAAGTTTTCCGTCCGAGATTCTTGCTGCTTATAAAGCCAAGAAGGAAAAAGGACGTATACTGATTGTCAACGGCTTCGACCGTATCAGTGGACCAGCAGTCATCGATACTCCTATTGAAGCCGGATTTGATTTAACAAAAGATCCGGGCGTACCTTATCTATATGACATTTCTCTTTGCGGCGCTCAAACCGAATTCTCCCGCAAGCAAACGGGAAAGGAGTTGGGACGCAGCAGCGACGAGTGGGAAGGATTAAAAATTGCCGGAAATACCTTCGACTACTCTTTCATACACGGAAAAGCAATACAAGCAGCCGGTAATTATAGCTTTGTATCATGCAGCGATGAAGCTGTAGAAAACGGGCGCGTCCCATTGGAGGTTTATAATATTGTGGATTACATTCTTGGACTAGAGAAAGAAGATCGTCAAAGTAACCCGGCTCGTAACACGTATTATAAAACCTTTTCTTCCCCCATGCAACGCGCATTGACATCATACTGTCAGTCCGGTGGTAATCTACTTATTAGCGGTTCCTACATCGGTAGCGATATGAATAACTCGCAAGGCGACCGGGAGTTTACACAGAATCTTTTGAAATACGCCTACGGACAATCTATCACCGACAGCTATTCAGGAAATATCAGTGGGTTGGGACGTACATTCAGTATCCCCCGCCTGCCCAACGAATATGCTTATCCCGTAACTGCCCCGGAATGTATTCTTCCTACAGGTGGTGCTTTCCCCGTACTCACATATAATTCCGGCAATCAAAGTGCTGCCATTGCTTATCAGGGCAATTACCGCACCTTCGTCATGGGATTTCCTTTTGAAAGTATCGAGAAGGAAACGGATCGTAATGCTATCATGGCCTCTATCCTGCAATTCCTCACCACAGATTCACGCAAATAAAAATAAAAAAAGGAAGAATAATCAATGAAAGTATGCATAATCTGTGGTGAAAAACTTATCTTTGCTCTCAGAGTATAAACCTTTAAAACATAAAAAAACTATGTACACTATACAAGCAAACCCCAGCGGTACCCGCAGTTTAGAAATATCCGAAGAGAATCTGGCTACTATTGAGAAATACGGCCTTTTCCGTCATCTTATTGACAGTAACGGCATTGTAGACGAGTCTGTTCTGGAAAAACTGAGACTGAATATCCGTTCCCTCATCGCATCACAAGAGGAGGACAGCAAAGATCTGCTCGACCTCTGCATCGACGTGATATACCACAACAACATGAAAGCCTTCGGATTACAACAGTTGATCAAGCTCTATCTAGAATGGCTTTCCAAGCAGGAACCCATAGAAGAGGAATCATGAAATGAAAACAATCGATACCTGTGGTCAAAAACTTTATAGTCCTCTCATCCCGGCAGTCAAAGCTATGTGCGAAACCGCGCCGGGTGAGAGGTTGGAAATTATTATGAATAACGTTGAGGCTTTCCAGGATTTGAAGGAATACCTCGCGGAACAAAGCATTGGTTTCCGAGAAATATACGACGGAGAACAGATGATCTTGCAGTTCAAGATGTAATAGTTAATCCGCAACTTTTTTCATAAAAGAAATTTCAATGCCCCTATACAAACACAGACGGGATACATTGCAGTGATATTTCCCGTCTTTTTATTCGACTATACTTCAAGCTAATACATCAGAAACATGAAAACACTCTATTTTTTCCTTCCACTCCTGATAATAATTGCAGCCACCCCATTAAGCGCACAAGATATTCCCGAATGGTATCTTGTCAAGATGGACAAATTAGGATTTATAGCTTCTTTTTATCAGACTCCTACAGCAACTACGCTGACTGAAGGAGAATCTACGTGTTATAGCTTTGAAAATATCATAAACGAAAAAGATCATCCTAATAAATTATATCAAATCACTGTGTGGGAATCCTCTAATCCGGCTGACAGCACTTATGCCGAATACAAAGAAGAAGAACTGACAACTCTTAAACTTCATAGTCAAGGATTGCGACTCATAGAAAAAAATATCATGCAAGGAAGAATGATTCCATTCAATTGCTATGTATTGCAAAGTAAGACCGGAGAATACACTCATTTTTACATAGGATCGGGTAAGAACAAAGTTTACACACTAGAAGTTATATGCAAAAAAGATGAAAAATATAATGCTGACTTGATACAATTCATACGCAGTTTCCAGATAACTCTTTATAATAATCAGATCAAAAGCATCAGTACCGACAGCCTAAGCTATACCATGAACTTTCCCTTCACCCCTAAGATTCAAAAAATAGACTCTCCGGAAGCTGGAATCAAATATCATGTAGTAGTTTCCGGTGAAGCCCCAAAGAAACCCGAAACAGGATATATGGGAGAACTGGAAGTAATCTCTCAGGTAAGTGTATCTCCGATAGAGGTATATGAAATATCTGAAATATGTTACAATACAGACCAACTGCCAGAAGAAATATCTTCCGAACAAAAAGAGTATTTCTGGAGAGAATTGATGCACATGATTATCAATGCCACTTCCCAAGGTAAACTACTCAAAAAAGAAGAAATGAAATTCGGAAATCCCGAAGGCATAGCTTTTACTTACACCGGAATAAATGGGATTAATTACCGTACATTTCTTTGCCGTGCATTTTATATCAAACGCAAATTATATATTCTTCAGGTTCTACTTCGATACAGGGACGAAGCTAATCACCCAGATGTTATCAATTTTTTGGATTCCTTCCGCACAAAGTAAATAGTAGGCCCTATCGCATAAGCAAAGGCACTTCAAACCCAAATATAGACCCTTTGTTTACCTCAGATTCCAACCCTACCTTGCCTCTCAGGCTCCGAATGATAGTTTGCGAAAGCGTCAAGTCTAAACCTGTTCCCGGCACTTCATGATCCAACTTCTTAAAGCTGGTAAATACTTCTTGTTGCTCTTCTTCCGGTATTCCAATCCCGGTGTCGGACACATAAAAATGAACGGTATCCGTTTCCTTACATGTGGCAACCAAAGCGTATTTCACCTGATTTGGTAAACTTAATCGCATTATGAATCAGGTTTGCCATTACCTGAATGATGCGCTGATGTTCAGAATACATGATAATAGGTTGCAAGGAGGCTTCACAGATCAAATCAACTGAAGGGTTATTGGACAGTTTCACTTTAAACATGCCTTCCAGTTCTCTCAACAAGTCAATTATAGTCTTTTACACGGTGGAAAACAAGCGTTTCCTGCAGGAGAAACAAGCGTTCCCATTAAGGGAAACGCGAGTTTCCATGAGGGGAAACTGCCGTTCCCCGCAGCGGAAACGGATCTAAATATAGGAGGGGTGCGGCTGAAAAAAGGGCTACACCATTTGCCCAAAAGGGTGTAACCATGTACCCCAAAGGGTGTAGCTATATGCCTAAAAGGGTGTAGCCCTACCGGATAAAAGGTTATTTTACCCGAAATATGAGCGTAAGTTTCCTCTGAAAAAGGTTTTATCCGCTACTTTCCGGTATATTCCGTTCGTTTCCGAAAAGTCTATTTGATTGAAAACGCACCTTAAACGGATATTTTGAATCTTTTATAAGAGCATCACTACGCAATATCCTTTTTATTTTCCACATACGCTTTCTATTTGCATTTTCCTAATAAGGATTCCTTGCATTCTTTTTCATCAAGCACCGCACGATGGGGAAATCTCAATCCAGACATCATTATCTCATATCTCTGCACAAAACGATAACTGACAAATAAATTCTACTAATGGAAGTAAATATGGAGAACAAACAGCAGATTTTAAAGCTACGCTATGTTTGGTGGAAGATAAGTTATCTGATGTACCAACTTATTTTTCTAAGTAGATATTCATTATTAGTTTGTACTATAAATGGGCATTTAGCGGTGTGAATTGATACGCGGATTACGCGGAATAGACAGACGAACACGAATCCTAATTTTTCATCCGCAGATGACTTGTACAGCATAGCACTTAACTCCGCGTTAGTCTGCTTTATCCGCGTAATCCGCGTATCAATTCACGCCCCTAAATTATCATTTAATTATGATACAGTACTTAATATAATAACACATAAAATGTAAAAATTGCACATTTTCTGGTTGAACCTCATTTTATGCGTATCTTTGCAGCATGAAAGAATATCGACTGACTGATTGGTTGCCCACAACCAAAAAAGAAGTGGAATTGCGCGGATGGAACGAACTGGACGTTATTCTGTTCAGCGGAGATGCTTATGTGGACCATCCTTCTTTCGGGGCTGCCGTCGTGGGACGCATCCTCGAAGCGGAAGGCTTGCGCATAGCGATTGTGCCTCAACCCAATTGGCGAGACGATTTACGTGACTTTAAAAAGTTGGGACGTCCCCGCCTATTCTTCGGTATCAGTGCCGGCTGCATGGACTCTATGGTCAATAAATATACGGCAAACAAGCGTCTTCGTAGTGATGATGCCTATACACCGGATGCCCGCCCGGATATGCGACCGGAATATCCGTCCATCGTTTATACCCAAGTCCTGAAAAAACTCTATCCCGACATTCCGGTTGTTTTGGGAGGCATTGAGGCAAGTATGCGCCGATTGACGCACTACGATTACTGGCAGGATAAAGTACGCAAAAGCATCCTCGTAGATAGTGGAGCCGACTTACTGATCTATGGAATGGGAGAAAAGCCACTTGTGGAACTGGCAAAAAGAATGCAGCAGCAGGCTGATACCGGCTTGCCCCTGCAATATGACATCTCACAAATAGCCTATCTTTGCAAGACAGCGGAATTTGTGCCGGAAGAAGGAGATATCCGCCTTTACTCTCACGAAGAGTGTCTGAAAGATAAGAAAAAACAAGCTGCCAACTTCCGCCATATTGAAGAAGAGAGCAATAAATATGCAGCCTCACGCATTACACAGGAAGTGGATGACCTGACTATCGTTGTCAATCCGCCTTATCCTCCGCTGACGGAAGCAGAACTTGACCACTCCTTCGACTTGCCCTATACTCGGTTGCCTCACCCCAAATACAAAGGCAAACGTATTCCGGCTTATGACATGATCAAGTTTTCCGTTAATATCCACCGCGGCTGCTTCGGTGGCTGTGCTTTCTGTACTATCTCGGCGCATCAGGGAAAATTCATTGTCAGCCGTAGTAAAGAGAGTATCTTGAAAGAGGTGAAAGCATTAATGGAACTCCCTGACTTTAAGGGATACCTGAGCGACCTTGGAGGCCCTTCGGCCAACATGTACCACATGAGGGGGAATGATGAAGCCCTTTGTAAGAAGTGCAAGCGTCCGTCATGTATTCATCCCAAAGTATGCCCGAATCTGAACAGTAGTCATCGCCCATTACTTGATATTTACCATGCTGTGGATGCACTGCCCGGCATCAAGAAGTCATTTATCGGAAGTGGTGTACGCTATGACTTGTTATTGCATCGGAGCAAAGATCCGGAAACCAATAAAAGCACTGCTGAATATACCCGTGAATTGATAGCCCGACACGTCAGTGGACGTCTGAAAGTAGCTCCAGAGCATACCAGCGAACGAGTGTTGAGCATCATGCGCAAACCCTCATTCAGCCTGTTCCAGGAATTCAAAAAGATATTCGACCGCATCAATCGCGAAGAAGGATTGCGGCAACAGCTCATCCCTTACTTCATCTCCAGCCATCCCGGCTGCCGGGAAGAAGATATGGCAGAACTGGCCGTCATTACCAAACGTCTTGACTTCCAACTGGAACAGGTACAAGACTTTACCCCTACCCCAATGACTGTGGCCACCGAAGCATGGTACACCGGCTTCCACCCTTATACTCTGGAACCTGTATTTAGTGCCAAAACTCCACGGGAAAAGTTAGCTCAACGTCAGTTCTTCTTCTGGTATAAACCGGAAGAACGGAAGAATATCATCAACGAATTGCGACGCATCGGACGGCAAGATTTGATTGACAAACTATATGTAAAACGATAAATACGAATCAGGCATGAAAAAATTCATCATTTTCCTTATTGTCTCCCTGAGTTGCACAAACTCACTCTTGCAAGCACAAGATCTTTTACCGCAAGAATTTAGTGTATCATTGGGAGGAGGACTGACCTTGCCGTATGTAGATGGAAATCGTAATGACTTCTTTAACAAAAACGGAAATCGTGCGGGATATAACCTAACGACTGAAGGACGCTATTACTTCATGCCGAATTTCGCTTTGGGACTTCAGTATGATTACCTGAGAATTGCTCATTCTCCGGATAAGATGCATTTACATTACATACATCCCAACATCACCTACCGTTACTTATGGAGTAATGGCAATCAAGGTGTTTTCCTTTCATTCGGTATCGGTTATATGAACTACGAGGAGCGTACATACCAGAGAAATACCAAGAAAGGATTTCTTTTCAATAGAGGATATTGCGGCCTGTCAATCGGCATGGGTTACGAATTCTATATTTCGAAAAAAATATCCGGAGTGTTTCGTGCCGATATTCTGACGGCAGACTGGTTTGCCAATCCGGATGCCCGACTTTACAATCCGGATGATTATGATGACGGAATAGATCACAGTTGGTTCAAGAACAATATTACGTTCTTCAATATAGGTTTCGCCATACAGTTCGGACGATAACAGAATCTCCCGCCAACACATAAGAAAAAAATCCCCTTCCACATCCATATAGTTCTATTAATAGAGAAACGTATGGGCAGGGAAGGGGGATCAACTACTTAATCAGTTTGTATAATTCGCTGCCAGCCAATAGGAAAGCACCGACACCATATACATCAGTAGCATCACGTCCTGCAGCCTTGGGAGCAGCCCCTACAGGTTGTATATATCCCAACTTACCATCTGTATGTACGGCTTTGACTAATGACTTCCAACCTTTTTCAAGCACAGGCTTATAAGTACGTTTTGCCAGGTATTCATTTCTGAGTCCCCACGCAATTCCATAGCACATAAAAGCAGAACAACTATTCTCAGGCATATCGTAAGAATCCGGATCCAGCAAGCTTGTGCGCCAGTCACCGCCCTCGCATTGGGTTTTACGTACAGCCTCAGCCATTTTCACAAACAGTTGAATATAGTAGTTACGCGAGTCACAATCTATTGGGAGATTATCTATAATCAAAGGAAGTCCGGCAAACACCCAACCGTTACCACGTCCCCAAAATTGTTTGGCTCCGTTCTTCTCACGCATAGGAATTCGCTTATTGTCCCTATAAAAAAGTGAATATTCTTCATCATACAATGAATCTACACATTCTTTATATTCACTATTCATATAATTCAAATAAACATCATCCCCTGTCATTGTATACAGAGCCGCATATACCGGCGGTGCCATGAACAATGCATCCGCCCAAGACCAGCGTTCCAAAGTTCCCACTGCATCCGTTTTCAACAAAGGGGCTTTCGAAGGATGAGTTGCCACATAATATGCCCGCTCCATCACCGGCTGCAACATCCGTTTATCTCCCAGTTTGCGGTACATTTCAATAAATGCCTGTCCCACACAAATATCGTCTGCATGATAAACACGATCCCACATATTCCAATTGTATTTCTCACCAATTTCACGTACAAAGTCATAACATGTCTCATTGCCGGAGACCTTCCCCCATTCGGTTATCCCCCGGTATAATGCACCGTTTGTCCAATCCAAGGGATGATGTTTCACCTCTTTTTGATGATTGATCTGCCATTTGGCTACTGCATCGCAGACTTTCATAATATCAGTTTTCTTCATGTCAGCTGAAAACTGCTGAGCATATAAACTACAACCTACTGAAAACAAAAACAGAACTAAAATTTTCTTCATGATTTTAAATAATTTATTATTCAACTTCGAGCGCCGGTACATTCTGATCGGCTCCCGGATATCCTAAATTCTGATTTATACGCCCTCTGGAGTTAGAAGCAATCGCATTCTCCGGTATAGGCCATAATATATGATAAGGCTTAATGGTATAAATATTGATGCCATTATGATTGATCTTTTCACGGAAGAAGTTATTATATCTCATCATTCGGTCATAGTAATAATTCTTCTCTGAAATATCGCTAAGTGAATACCCATTCAATCCCTTTTCTGCCATGATAAAAGCCACACGAGTCAATTCCGTCTTCCGAGGCTCTTCAAAAAACAATTCTCTAGCACGCTCATCCAGTATATATTCAATAGTTACTTGCTGAGAGTTCGTTAGCTCTTTTGCATTAGCACGCATCCGGATTTTATTAATATCATTCATGGCTGCATCCAGATTTCCTTTCCAATAATAAGCTTCAGCTCTCAGTAAATAGGTCTCAGCCAAACGGAATACATACCAATCTGTATATCCTCCCTGAGGAGTATCAGGTTTATTATCTTCAGGTACAAAAGTCTTGTAATGCATCATCGGACTCCAAGCATAGATAGTATCTACACAATACTTTTTTTGTAAAGGTTGACCATAATATTTAGATGCCGGATTATTATAGACCATATCCTCCATATTCAACCAATTCGGAGCTGTATGGCGATAATCTTCTTTGGAGTCCCAAATTTCATAGTTAAAATAATTAGTCGTCCTGATTCTACCGATTCCGCGTCCCACTTGTCCTATTTGGGGTTGCCCTGCCGCTTTATCCATTGTGCCACGTTTACCATCCGGATCATTGTTAGTATTTGCATTCCACCAGCAAGGTACAAGATCTCTCATCCGATAAGACCCGGTAGAGGTTCCCCCTTCCGTCAATCGTTTATCCTCAACCAGGAAGATGCCTTCCAGATTTTCAGAAGAATTGATATTCTCCCGATTAAAAAGATCACTTATTATATTATATTGAGCATCCGATATATTGACCCCGAATCTTTTTTCCATCAGTTTATGTTGACTATGATCTATGACAGCAGTAGTAGCAGCGACAGCTCCGTCAAAATCACAACATGCCAAACATATTTTAGCTAGCAGATGATTTCCTGCTGCCTTGGAAACAGCACCATGAGGAGCACTCTCCGGCAGATAGCGGGTGGCAAACATCATATCCTCTCGTAAACGTTTCAAAATACTACTACGTGTATGCGAATAGAAATCTAATTTAGGAGTTGTGACTTCTTTATCAATAAAGGGTACATCTCCAAACTGATTCACCAGTTTATAATACCAATAAGACCTATGAAAATACCCTTCAGCCAGAATTGTATTTTTATCATTTTCAGTTATCTCATCCGCAGCCTGTACACGAGATATTATTGTATTTGCTTTCTGAATAGCACTATAGCCTTTACTCCAGAAAGTACCAATCTGAGAATCTCCATAAGCACCCGGCTTTAGCTGAATTTCAAAGTTTTTTAAAGTTTGAGCAACGATATTGCCAGCTACAGCAACATCAGAAGTCATCAACTCTGTGCAGGCATAAGAATTATTGCCTATAAACTCCGGACGTATCATTGCACGACAAGACACCAAAGCGCCCTCTAATCCTTCTTTCGTCACATAGGTATTTTCAGGAGAATAGAATGACAAAGGTTCCGGCTTTAGCCAATCATTACAAGAAACCAAACATGCAGTACACAAAAATGCAGAGAATGCATAATGTACCTTCCTTAATATTATTTGTGTTTTCATATCTATACTTTTATAATGAGAAATTAATACCAAAAGTAAACGTACGCGGTGCCGGAGATAAGGATTCCGGATCCCAATAATTCCATCCTGTTATCAATAAAGGATTAGAAACGTTTATATAAACACGAGCATTAGAGACGCTCCATTTAGAAGATATCTTATTAGGTATTCTATAAGCTAACGAAACTTCTTGCAAACGTACATACGAACGGTTTTTATAAACATTGAATGACGGAGATTTTGTATTCGAACCTAAGCGTGCAAATTCATTGGTAGGATTCTCCGGAGTCCAATAATCATATTTATAAGCATTTACGCGGTCATAATAATAATCTGTTGGATGAGAATAATGACTATTAGAAGACTTATGTCCAAGATCTGAGCGAATAAAGAATGAAAAGTCCACGCATTTAAAGAACTCCATCGTATTACCAATACCGAATGAAAAACGAGGACGCTTATATCCTTGAAATACTTTATCATCTTCCGGAAGATATTCTCCGTCATTATTTACATCCCATATTTTAAAATCACCCGGCTCTTTACCATACTTGGCAGCATCTTCACGTTCATTCTCTTGCCATACTCCCAAAATTTTATAATCATAAATTTCATCTAAAGCATGTCCAATATACCATCCATTCTGAATATCATCATCTTCTCTCTGTCCTATTACATTTCCATCTTTATCCAGCACATCTACCATTTCACCATACAGATGGGCAATTTCATTCCGGTTAAGAGAAGCAATGAAAGAAGAAGACCATCTGAAATTCTTATGATCGATATTAACTGAATTTAAGGACAGTTCAAAACCCTTATTACGAACTTCTCCCAAATTAGTTGTTACTCCGGAAAAACCAATAATATCCGGCAAAGAGCGGGTTAACAGCAAATCTTTTGTAGACATATAATAAGCCTCCACTGTTCCATTCAAACGATTACCCAGAATTGCAAAGTCAAAGCCTATATTATATGCTTCAGTCTTCTCCCATTTCAGGTTTTCATTGGGAAGACGAGTGGCATAAATCCCAATAACTGTACTTCCGTTATGCAGATATTTCTCCGAATCCAAATTTGCCAAAGCAGCATAACGTCCGATACTCCGGTTTCCATTGATACCCCAAGATAAACGAAGTTTCAAATTATCAATCCACGAAATCGCTTTCATGAAGTTTTCCTCATTCATTCTCCAACCAAATGCAAATGCAGGAAAATTAGCATATGGATTATTAGAACCAAAAGCCGAATAACCATCACGTCGGAAAGAAGCAGTAAACAAATAGCGATCCATTAAATTATAGTTCAGTCTTGCCATCATAGCATTTCCCGTATCCACTGTATCATCACTCCCTACAACCGGATTCGTACCATTTGCAACAGCATGCCAGCCCAGCACCTCAGAAGGAGTAAGATTGGAATTTTCTGCTTTATCAGACCAAGTTTCATTTTTTTCAAGATTAAACAATAGAGTCAAATCAAGCTTATGAATTTTATTGAATGTATGGTTCCACCTCAAAATATTGTCAAGCATCCAGGAATGTGCGCTATTATTACGCCGTACGGCATGCCCCTTATACTTTTCACCAGCCATACTGGTAGATGGATCAAAATAATGATTCTTTTGCCAATTGTTATAGTCCGAATAGCTCATTTCATAAACAAATCCCCATGGCAATGTGATCTTTGCATTCAATGTAGCATTGAATGTCTGAGTCACATTGAAACGATCACGCTGTTCATAATTAGCGAAAGGATTCGTACTCATGTTATCGTCATTAGGATAGAACTTCAAAGAACCATTCTCTTCATATTTGCTGCCCCAAGGACTAGCTTGAATAGCTTCTTCCCAATCAACTTCATCTACACTTTCATTACGAGTGGCATAATGTGCTTGCAAGCCGACCTGAAGCCAATCTGTAACATTTACTTTCAAATTTAAACGCGAACGGATAGTCTTATATTGGTCTCCTACTACAATACCTTGATTATTAATGCTTCCTAATGACCAATAGTAAGAAACTCTGTCATTCTTTCCAGAAATACTTACATTGTAATCCTGACGCAAAGCGTTTTGAAAAGAAGCATCATACCAATCCGTCTCTCTACCTGCCAGATAATTATCTATTTCTGTAGTAGAAAAGGCCAAACGATTCAACCAAATCTCTGCCAGATTTGAATCTGCCGAAGCCCCTGTATACGATAACCAGGTATTCAGATCAATTCCTTGCGGCAAATTGTCCGGATTGTGGAAGTATCCCAAAGGACGAGATGGATTGCTCCGGATTTTTTCATCCCTTCTCATAACCATATATTCCTGCCCATTAAAAGGACGCTGATTACGAGTCAAATTCTGCATACCTATCTTCATATCAAAATTGATGACCGACTTTCCTTCATTACCCTGTTTTGTTGATATGACGACCACCCCCGAAGCCGCACGTGATCCGTAAACAGCTGCAGAACTACCATCTTTCAAAATATCAATCGTTTCAATATCACTGGGATTGATATCCACCAAATCGCCATTAAAGATAACTCCGTCCAATACAATCAGAGGAGAATTACTGGCATTAATGGATTTCTCACCACGAATCAGCATAGAACCACCCCCTTTGGCAGAAGTTCCGAACCCTGCAGAAAATCCTGCCACCGTACCACGCAGCATTTCAGCTACACTAGTTACCGACTGCGTCGTATTTTCTGTAGAGATACGGGTTATTGCTCCAGTGAGATCTTTTTTTCTCATCGTTCCATAACCAACAACAACAACCTCTTCCAATTGAGCGACATCTTCTTCCAGTTCCACGTTAATCACATTCTTTCCATTAACCGTAACCTCTTTAGACTGATAACCAATAAATGAAAAAACGAGAGTCTCTTTGGAATTTTCCAATGTTAACCGATAATTACCATCAATATCAGTGATAGTACCAGTTATTTTCCCTTTCACTTGCACAGTTGCTCCTATGACGCTTTCGCCACTGGACGTTACTTTTCCGGTAACTACAAAACCTTGTGCATAGACACCTGTTGACCAGCTGATTAAGCTAAAAAACAGGCACAATTTCATAAATATTTTATGTTTCTCATGCATAGTTATTAATATTTAAATGGTTAATACTAAAACTCTGTGGTTATTTTATACTGTATCACATTCTTGTCAGATTCAAAATATGCAATATCCGCATATCCATTTCTATAGGGAATTCGTTTTCGCTTCCTCTGTATAGTAGCATTTGGAGGTGATATGGCCTGAAAGCAAATTTGACCATCACGAGACTGCAATATCACTTTCCCATCTTGAAAATCAATTTTAGTTTCTTCCATACCATCATCTATTAACATGGGGTAACATGCCCGCACCTTTTTCACATTCCCCTTCAGAATATCACGCACAGTAATTCCGGTATGATCAATATAAACACGTTGCGAAATCTGAGTAACTCCATCAAATCTACCAGTATAAACGACTTCAAATGCAACTCCGTCTACAGATTGTCTAACATTCCTCACATCTATTTCAGGAAGCTTACTGCCTTTGTATGCAGAAAAGTAAGATGTATCCGGAAATAATATGTTAGTATATTCCGCTAAGCGATATACTCCACCCGCAGCATCATGCCATTCAGGTCCAACTGCATACAGTTCTCCACCTAAATCCTGCTTCTTCTTGTTATCCCATTTATGGGGAATTCCATCCGAAGGACCTAACTGTGGATTTGAATTCTTCAGATGTATCCTGATGAGTCCTGTTGCATTATAACGAGGATCTCCACTGAGCTCATACTCAACATAGTTTCCACCAGAATTAGCAAAAACCTTATGGAACACGTCTTTCATAACCAAAACATATCCACCGATATCAGACGGAGACGGAGATTCTTTAATAGAATTATCAGCATATAAATAGGCAACGCACATTAGCCAGCATGCCAACAGATTATACTGTGATTGCGCTGAATAACTTTCATATCCATGCATCACTTCGATAGGAAAACGGTTTTTCACAATAAATCCACTTCCATCTTCTCTTATCCATCTTCCGATGCTCCTAAGTGCTAAATGCGCAGCTCGTTTAAAGGCGCCTGCTTCCTGCTTTTTTCCTAAAGCTGCATATTGTGAAGCGTAAATCTCATAAGTCACAGCTGCCGCTGCTTCATTCCAGATATGTTGAGCACTTCTACCGCCTGTCGGCACCTCTCCATAAGGCGATTGCATGAAAAGAGAAGTCCATGCTCCCAAACATAATTTGCGGGAATAAAAATCAAAAAATGTTCCGTTATATCCTTCCGCCAAAATAGAAGCCATAAACTGCCTCGTAAACTCATCATACACCATTGGCGGATTAGTCTTATTATCTATATACAAGCCAAACTCAGACATATATTGCTGCTGGTGTTCCAGATGAATATGAAAGAAATCTTTGTGATCGTTAATCCCTTTTTTTAACCGTAAATATTCACCGGCTAAAGCTACAACATTGTGATTATAACAGATTTTCTTACGCTTCAAGTTATCCCGATATAGCACATACGGATCAATTTCAGCCATTTTTTCGTGCCAGACAATCATTTGTGCTTCAGAAACCAATCCTTTATAAAGATCCATCGCCAGCATAATAGGCTGAATAAAGAATTCACCATGGTGATGGGCACACCTGTTCTCATGCATCTCACTCACTGAACAATCCAAAGCCTTTATTCCACTCTTTACCAAAGCATCATCTTTCAAGTATCCCGTTTGAGCCAGTAAACCTATAGACAGAGCATAGCAAGGAGTCGAGTATTGCCATTCGATTTTATAGACCGGATCAATAATTGCTCCCGTCACTTTATCCTGACAAGACGCAAATGCACGAACCTGACATTCTATCAATCTCAAATATTCATTATTATCTAATCCTGATGATTGAAAATCAACTACTCGCTTCTGGTTCTTCAAAAAAGTTTCTACCAACTGCCCTAATTGAGGATTATCTTCCCGAATATTTTGTTCAGCCAATAATATATTATTTATATCTCTTAATGAACCAGCATCCACCTTCGACACGAATATCAAAAGACATAAACTGACCCAAATGACTTTATGTACAAGCTCCGTTTTCATGGTTTTATAGCTTTATCGAGTTTCACATCTGGATTTCCACACCATATCTTCTTTCCAGTCCATTCGGCATACGAAGTATTCCAAAATTCATCAATAGTAGAAAGCCCCAATGCCGCAAAAGCTGCTGTACACAGATAGAGACTTCCCGTAGATATATATCTTTCAGCTATTTGTGGTTGATGACCTGCAAATCCTAATGTCAGCCATCCATCTGCATCAAAATTCCCTTTAACCGACATGTGTTTCTTTATAACAGCTGTCAGAGCACATCTAACCTGTGCCTTTGTAACCGATACCGGCAACAAATCTTTCAATGCAGCTTGGGATAGTACATGAAACGTCCCGAACCTATAAGCTATTGACCGGCCTATCACCGGATAAGCTCCATCCGGAGAAATCATTCTTTCTTGTTGTTCTGCATATCTGGAAAAGCGCTTTTTCTCCAACTGATAAAATTCATCTTCACCTTTTGCATACTTTTGCATTACTTCCAGCACATCCAATAACATAGGATGGATCACATAGCTATTATAATAATCCATATGTAAATCTACCCCATCTCCATACCATCCATCACCTTTATACCAGTCCTTGAAACGCATAATGGCATAGTTAACAGGTTCCATATTACATTCTCCTGTCAATTCCAGTAAAGTAGCTTCTACCATGGCTGAAAATAATAACCAATTGCTCTCTATCGGTTTTATCTTACGTATCTGCTGCAATGCATTCAATACATTCTGTCGAGTCTTGTCCGAAAGATTCCCCCAAATTTGTTTAGGAGCACGTAATATCCCCTGACAGAAGAAAGCAGCGTCCACCAACGGTTGTCGTGTCACCACAAAATTTAAATAATCAGGAGACTCGGGATTGAAACCATTATCTATGGAGAGAAGCATCAGACGTATATATTTACTTCTCAATCTTCCCTCTTCTGTTTCATCAGGGCCAAGTTCCAGCCAGGGAGCCATACCAACTAACAAACGTCCCAAAGCTTCTAAATGAGTAGTACGCGTATTGGGAGGATTCAATGCACCGGATATAGTTTCTACCGGCATATTCTTCTTCAGTTCCCCCTTACTCATATTTTCTAATACCGGGTCCGCTATTTTTGTCAATACAGTAATCCAATAAGTACGATCCTCCAAACCTGATGGATTTTGTGAATAACCACATAAACTTATTAATAAGAACAATGTACAGGTAAAAATATTCTTTTTCATGATTCTATAGTATATTGATTATGGTTTCATAAATTTATCAATGGGAAATTCTTCCCCGGAAAAGGCTTTAATGCTGGTCCACGGGGAAAGAGGAGCTGTCCAGAAAACATCATCTGCCGGTAAACCTAAAGGTAGGAAACCTAAAGAACAGAGATAGACACAAGGAGTTGATAAATAAGAATCCCCTAATTCCGGCTGTTCACCACACACTCCAATCGTTAACCAACCATTTTTATCAAAGGTACCCGGCTGTTCAAATAAACGCTTCAGCATAGCAGTCATTGCCCCCCGTACTTGACCTGCTTTTAAACTTGATGGAAGTTGATGGAATAATGCACTGGCTCCCAAAACTTGAAAAGCTGCCGAACGATAACTTACTGAACGTCCCAATACCGGATAACTTCCATCCGGTGCAATCATGCGTTCCTGAATTTCCGCATATCTGACGAAACGTTTCCACTCTTTGTCTAAAAGTATCTGATAAGATGAATCATATTTCACTACAACCTTTAAAACCTGTAACAACATAGGATGAATGACATAACTATTGTAATAATCCAAATGAAAATTCTCCCCATCTCCATAAACTCCGTCTCCTTTATACCATTGTTCATGTGATGAAATAGCCTTCTCTATTACTTCAAAATTCCATTCATTACCGAAACTTTTCAACCCACATTCCACCATCGCAGAAAACAATAGCCAATTATTATTTCCCGGCTTCATTGTACGTGTCGATTTCCATTGTTCTATTAAACGTTGTTGAGTCTTATCATCAAGATTTCCCCATAACTGAGTGGGTGCCTGTAACAATCCTTGTATCAAAAAGGCACTATTCACCAAGATCTGCCGTGTGGCTGTACTATTAAAATAATCATCAGCATGAGGATCTACAGAATTCTTCAACCCCTTACAGACCATTTTAATATATTTATCACGCAACTTTCCTTCTGCAGTTTTATCTGGCCCCAATTCTAACCATGGTGCTATTCCTGCTATTGTTCGTCCCACCGACTCCATATGTGTAACAAACTCCCTGCTACTAGCTTTCGCAGATGAAGAACGTCCAACTGGAATATTCTTTCTTAACTGGTCCTTACTCAAATTACTCAAAACCGGATCTGCTATCTTTAATAGCGTATGTACCCAATATTCTCTATCACTCTGGGAAGCATTTTGCCCTTGTACAGCAGAAATTGCCATAACAGAAAAGAAAAAAGCCGATACTAATTTAATCAGTTGATGTGTCATAGCTTTATTTTTAGATTATAACTTGTGGTTGCAAAACTATGGAAAAAAACAGATTTCAAATAAGACAGAAATTCTAATATATATTCATTTCATCCACAAAATCCCTCTTCCACTAAAAAGGACAATATTGCTATTATTTGAACGATTGTATTATCGAATCTAAAAGCTAAGCATTATTTTTGTACCACAATCAGTAATAAAAATACTATGAGAAACGTCATACTGTTAACATTTTACATACTAATAGGAAATATATTCAGTACATCTCTTTATGCAGATAACAGCATAAAATTACATGCATCGCACATATCCATTAATAAAGGAATGCATCAGTCGACAATTCATGCCATGTATCAGGATGAGTTCGGAATGATATGGTTTGGTACCAAAAGAGGATTAGTAAGATATGATGGAACTCAAATGAAATTCATACAAAAACTTTATAATGACATTCCCGATGCAGAAGAGTTGGTACGTTCCATTACGGGGGATCAAAATGGCAATATTTATATAGAGACACGTTCAGGCATTATAGAGTATAACATAAAACAAGATCATTTCCGTAAAATAACCCCTTATTCACAATGCATGTACTATTCGGACTCTTGCTTATGGATAGGGTATAAAAATACAATCTACCAATGGAAGAACAATATATTAAAACTACATTTACAGTTACCAAAGGAATCTTGCATTATAGATTGCATCACTGAAACATCCAAAGGAAATCTGTACATAGGCACCAGAGACGACGGTATATTCCTTATCAGAAGGAATAAAGACACAAAACAGATGTTAGCGAATATCAACCAGATACGCCAATTATACATTGATTCAGAACAAAAGATATGGGTCGCTACCCGAAGGAACGGATTATTCCTCATAGATAGTGATGAAAATATCAAAAAT
>ENA-OPJH01000064-OPJH01000064.1-human-gut-metagenome-genome-assembly--contig:-NODE-64-length-24154-cov-2.099548_pt1 | contig 24154 bp, 23 predicted proteins | sample MGYA00241418_ERZ501666 | MGnify/ENA primary metagenome ERZ501666 (study PRJEB25962, sample SAMEA2042289) | human gut metagenome | biome: human gut; feature: human-associated habitat; material: faeces...
GTCCCGGATATAGGTCGGAGAAATCTCCTGCCGAACGTTTCAGGCTGCCATAGAGAGAGAACGTCCAATGGTAATCCAGTTTGTAACGCAAATACGTGGACGGATTGAAGAATAGGAATGATCGTTGCTGTGAGAAGTATCGTTGTGCTTTTAGGGGCAGTGAAAGTGTAGCCAGCCCTTTACCCCGTTGCAACTGGAAATAGGGGTTGAAATACAATGACAGGTTAGAGGCGTTGAAGTCATTAGGTTGTGTAGGCGGAATATACTTCATAGTAGCCCGTTCCCCTTGTATTCCTGCTTTGTATTGCTGGGTAAAGCCGTTGTACTTGCGCAGATATGCCGCACTATTATCTGTATAGAAACTGTGCTGATTGAATTTGCTTTTTCCTTCTTCAAGTAATAAAGATGCGGGCTGGTAAGCATACTGCGTTGCCGAGCGGAATTCCCAGGTACTATTTTCCCGGTTCCGGATGAGATTGAAATAATTTCCCGCACTCAGCCGGGAAGTTCGTAGAGTTTGTCTGAGTTCTTCCGAACGACCATGGTTTATTTCCCCATCCATTGTGAAGCGGTTGGATATATAGTTGCGATTGCTGTTATCTTCATAACGAAGTTCCAGATTGGCGGCATCACTTCTCGGGCGATAATGATAAGTTTCATCTATTTGTATGGTATCCGTTGGCTGATAATAGATTTGCGTATTTCCCCGTTGTTGCCGGATCACGTCATGAGTGTATCCAGCTTGCATACGTAAACTGCGATCTTCATTCCATTTGTACATCCGGTTGCCATTCAGGGTGTGCGTCTCATTAAACAATAAGCGTTTTTTATCCAACGGTGCACTGATGCCCGGCTGTGCTAGAAAACCGGAAAGTGGCACTTCCTGCCAACCGCTTCCTGTCAATATTGTCTGTTCGTTGCTGAGGTCCTTGCCATTGTTATTCGTCTTGTAATTGTAGACACTCTGCTTGCCTTTGCCCAGTTGAAGGGCATTCAGCCCGCCTTCCCATAAGAGTTTATCATTGTCATCGCTCCATCCGGCACCCAGTGTGGTGTTAGCTATCCATTGATCCCGCGCTTTCGGATCGAGTTTCAGGTTCAGTGCCACTTCTTCAGAGTTAATCTTTCCTTTCAGGGCCTTTACGGACTGATAGTTTTCCATGATTTCAGCCGTTTTCACAGCTTTGGCACTCAGGTTATTGTTGATCTGGTTGTAGCGTCCGCCTGTGACGTCCATTCCCTCTACAAAGTAGTGGTCGACGGCTTTCCCTTTGTACTTAACTTGTCCATTTTCATCGACATCCACGCCCGGAAGTTTCTTCAATACATCCTTGATATGCACATCTTTAGAGGAAGCAAACTGTGCCAGATCATATCTTACCGTATCTTTTCGGGTATTGATGCGTCCCGGACGTATCTGTACTTCTTTCAGCACAATAGCTTCCGGTTGTAGGCTGAGATTCAGGGTTCCTGCCGCATTGATATTTCGCATTTCTCTTTTATAGCCTAACAAAGAGATATTGAGTTGCAGCGTTCCGCTATGCTTCCACGGTAAAGAAAATTGCCCTTTAGCATCGGTTAGTGCATAGTCTATCATTGTGTTTCCGCGTAATACACTGATCATGACTGCCTCCAGCGGTAGATTGGTTTCTGCATCTGTTATCTTGCCCTTCAATGTCTGGGCGTGGGTAGACGACAAGAAACTAAAGAGAAACAGAAAAAATAGAATAGTAATTTTTTTATTCATACATTACAATAATTGATTATTTGCCAATCGAGGCTTGTTGTAATTTTTATACAAATACGGTGCTTTCGTAATTTGTTGATTATCAGTATGTAAAAAAGAGGCTATTTAAGTATACGACTGAATGGCATTCACTATACGACTGAATAGGGTTCAGTATAGGACTGAAATGCATTCAGTATGCGACAGATTTCACGAACGATTATGGGTGTGTAGAAATATTATCGTTCCAACGGGTTGTAAGGAACATTCTTCGGATTTTTGGTTGCATTGCCATGTTCATCTTTTATAGTAACAGTGACGTTAGGCATGCTTCCGGTGATAAATCCTACCGGGTCGGCATAATAACGTTCGTGCACTTTGTTGTATGCTTTGCGGTTCATCGGTTCGTGCTTCTTTCCGTCGAAGAGTATGGGTCTGTATGTGTGGCACTGTTCCATACCGGCAGCGGTAAATGAATAATGCCCTTCACTGTCTTCGGCTTTTAGTATCAGTCCAGGTAGTCCGCAAAGCTTCCAGGGACCTTCGCTGACGGGTATTTCTGCAGTAAACCATGCCGTCCATGTCCGGCCTTTGAATTGACATTCGGCTTTGCTGCAAAGGTAGGAGAGGACACTATCGTTTTCTGCCAGTATCTTCCACTGTGGATGCTCTTCCGCTTCTTCGCAACGCAGGCGCGTCATGCCTGCCACTTCGCCAAGGGTTGTTACTTTTCCACTGGGATAGCCTTTGAAGGTACGTTCACCCAATTTGCTTTGCCCATATTGCTTCAGGTGTTCATTGATGGTTTCCTGTGAGGCTTTGTTGGCAAAATCCACTGCCAGTACGGAGTCGCATACATACTTGGTGTAACTGTAGAATTTGGAGAGGTTTTTGCCTACTTCCAGCATCATGGTTTCTTCCGTAACATTTTCCGGTTTCTCCGGATTGATGATGCAGCGCGTTTCATATTGCACAAGGAGTTGTGCTTCGCCGATGGTATCATTCTGTATTTTCGTTCCATCAGAAACAATAATTTGTGCCTTTGCTTGTGATGCGCATAGCATGGCGAGACACAGATTGAGGAAAATAATTCTTGTACTCATAGTTTTTACATTTTTAGAGGTTTGACATACTGCTTCCAGCGATTATTGTACTGCAAAACTATGCGGATTTTGCTTCAGAAGAGGGCGAAAGTTATTACTGAAATATTACGCGGCGTATAATATCTGCCTCGCACGTACTTATATTTGCAAGCTAACTTCTACCTTTGCCGGTACCAAATGAAGGTCCTTTTGAAAGAGGCCTTAAAAAGAGGAACAATTATGGAACGACGAATTAAGATAGTTTGGATATTCTCCATTGTAGCGATGCTGCTCATTACATGCGGACAGGCTTACTGGCTACGTAACCAATACCAGTACATGAATGATGAGCAGATCAATGATATCTATGATCGCATCTTGCAGACCACCCAACAGTATGACTCTATCCGTGCTCCCCAGCCCAAGAAGGTGCTTAGTAGTAGCAATATGTTTTTCTATCAACTGAGTAAATCTATTGATTTGGAAGCGCGGACCACTATCGACGAATTAATTTTAGGGGTTCTGAAAGGACGGGAGCTAGAGAGCGTGGGACAGGTGAATATAGAAACCCTCAAAATAGAGCAGCAGGATTCTGCCAGTACGGATGATAAAGAGAGAGAGGCAAAGCGCAGAGAATGGGCATTGGCGTTAGACACCCTTTTGCCGGAAGAACGGATTATTGTGAAGGATTCATTCAAGATCAATATGTCCGATAAAGATGCTCCTAACTTGAACTCTATTATTAATCTTTATCGTTTAGAGTTGGATATACCTTTTGCATTGCAGCAATTTGATTCCTTGCTTGCCATACGTTTGGACGAACAAATGTTTACTACGCATCTGGTCGTTTCTGAAGATTCCACTTACCAGTGGAATGCCGAACTGAAGCGGCAAGGCACTTTATTCAATCCGTGCATCGAAGTAAGCTATCCCTATAATCCCCTGAAACATCAGTTGCTTCTTGTTACTGTGAAGGTTTCGCCTCATGCAGTACTTGTGCGTATGGGGTGGCAGTTATCCGGCAGTATCTGCCTGATTTTCCTATTAGGGCTTTGCTTGCTGTTTCAGATAAAAACCATCCTGAAGCAACGCCGGATCGACGAATTGCGAAAAAGCTTTGTAAACACCATGATACATGAATTGAAACGGCCTGTACAGGCTCTGAAAATGTGTATTGCTTTCCTGAATGACAAGTCTTTGCGAATGGATGAGAAAGCAATGGACGAAGTGATCCATGATTCTATGTCCGAACTGGATAATCTGTCGGCCTATCTCTCAAAGTTGCGTGATATGACGCGTGCCGATGATGAACATACACAACTTTCTGTTCGTACGTTCGATATAAAAGCGAGTCTGGAAAAGCTTGTCCGACTTTATCATATTCCGGAGGATAAAGATGTTTCTATTGAGACACATTTCAGTACGGAGACTTTGGTGACGGCAGATCCGGTACACGTTTCCAACATCATCAGTAATCTGATAGAGAATGCTGTGAAGTATTCAGGTACTTCTGTGCACGTCGTTGTAGATTGTCTTTTGCAAGATCATCAGTTGATGATACGGGTATCTGATGATGGTATCGGCATTCCGGTTTCCGAACAGAATCGTGTATTCGATAAATTCTACCGGGGCAGTAATCTTCCCGACCGCTCATTGCCGGGTATCGGTCTGGGTTTGAGTTATGTAAAATTGCTGGTAGAGGCACACCATGGGACTATCTCTTTAAATAGTCAGGCGGGTAAGGGAACGACAATAGAAATTAACATACCTCAATAAGATGAAACCTTTGAAGATACTTTTTGCTGACGATGATTTGAAATACTCAATGCTGCTGAAGCGCTTTCTTGAAAAAGAAGGTTATGAGGTAACTTATGCGGGGAACGGAAGCATTGCTATCGAGCAATTTCCTCTTGTGAAACCAGATTTGGTGCTACTTGATATTAATATGCCCGGTCACAATGGCTTTGAAGTTGCCGAACGTATCCGCGAGACGGATAAGCATGTACTCATATTCTTTCTTTCCGACCGTAGTGATAAGGCCGACCGTCTGCAAGGTTTCCAGCTTCGTGCGAATGATTATCTTGCTAAACCGTTTTATCCGGAAGAACTTATAGCCCGTATTCGTGAACGTTTCGCTTCACAGCTTTCCGATACGGTGGAGGAGGAGACTTATCATTTCGGCCAGTCTGTCTTCAATTACAGTACCAATGAAATACGAACGGGAAATAATAAAGTGCTTATTACTTCCCGTCAGGCAGAGATTCTCCGCTTGTTGGTGAAGAACCTTAATTTGTCTGTAGACCGTGACTTGTTGTTGAATACAGTCTGGAGTAGTGCCTCTTATGCAAACTCTCTGGCGCTGAACGTGCAGATTACTTATTTGCGCAAGGCACTTCGCAACGACTCTTCGGTGAAGATAGAATCGTTGATGAAGAAAGGCTATGTATTGAAAGATAAGTAGTTTATTGTTTACTTTATTTCTTCTAACAATGTTTCTCCCTCATTTTGTATAAAGAATTTGCCTGTCCATTTTCCTGTGATTTGCAATTCTTTACCAGTATTAATTTCTGTGAAGCAGGCACGGTAAGTAGCGTTTATTTCTCGCAAACTAATGATGTGATTGTAAATAAGTCTGTGATGAGGAGGTATAGTCGATTCATGAGTTATTTCTACCGTAAGAGGAATATATTGTTCCTCCAACGAAAAGAGGGTTTTAGGACCACTATGTATATATGAAAAATGGTCTGATGGGAGGAGAGTAAAACCACCTGGGACATAAATTTCATTAGGGGGCTGGGTTAAAAGTTGAAACAACTTTGCATCATCTGTATAGAAGCATGAAGATTGTCTTACATCTGCTGTTGGCTTGACTGTTACTTTCATTTCTTCATCAGTGTTGTTATCAGTCAAGAAACCTGGTATCGTTTGCTTAATGATTTTGACTTCATCATCTTGCATAATCCATGCTACTTCTTTTAATATGTAATCCTTTGCGAGTTCATCATCATCACTATCATCGTTACTACACGCTGAAGTGCCGCAAAGTACTATAATAACAAATAGCCCGATTCTAAGTAGTTCTTTAATTTGTGTCATATCTTTCAGTCTTTAGTTAGTCCATATTGTGAATAGAATTCCAAATATATGATAATTATTTGGAATGAAGGCTGTTATTACTGTTAAAGGTTCAGCCATAGCTTGAAAGAAGACACTTTTTCTTCGCTCACCGTTATCTTATCCTTATGAGGCGGTTTCACGTGAAGTATTATTTTCCCGTTAAAATAGGCGCTGCATGCACTCGATAACTTAATATCCAGAAACAGGATATTCGGATGAGGTTGTATCTTGAACCAAGCGATGGCATCTTCCACACTTCTGGGTAATACGGTAACCCCCAGTCGGGACGCAGCCGTGTGATTAGTGATATACATTCGAAAAATTTCGTGTGAAGCGTACGGCATTTGCCGGATTATATTCTATTTCGGCTAGTAACAATCCCAAGATAACAAGTTTTACCAACCACACCACTAATAAAATACGTATTCCTCCTATCTGGAGAGTGAATGGATTATCAGCTCTTCCTATTAACTTGGCAGCTAACAACAACCCATAATCAACAGTAGAAACAATAGCATTACAGATGTATATACCACTATGAACTTCCACTTACAGTGCAATTTGTTGGAATATAGGCGGTTTATCCATGAACTGATACGAAGAGTATAATATCCCAATATATTGAAAGTGGCAACGACAAAAAAGAATGCACATGGTGTGTGGATTACATTTGTAACTTGCGGAGTAAGATTTGCATAATTAGCCAACAGCAGGAATGAGAAAACTCCCAATCCTGAAAAGAGTAGGCTGTATAAAAGTCAGTACCAATGTCTGTTTGACGGTGAAAGGAGCATCTTCCATCGGAACTTTTTTACTGAAGCCGGAAAACTAAAAGATGAAACCGGAAAAAGTTTCACTAAACAACCTGCCCCCTTTATCTGTTATCACTTTTATAAGCAACTAAAATCGGAGGAATATATGACGACATTAGGAGGGTGGATGAATAAAACCCTTGTAGGTTGGGGAGTAGATCCCAAATTTGCGAATACATTTGATGAGACTATCATCGCCATATTGATTATTGCTATAGCTGTAGGATTAGACTATCTATTCCAAGCAATATTAGTGGGCGGTATGAAGCATTATACAAATCGTTCACCTCACCGTTGGAATACCTTATTAATGAAGCGGAAGGTCGTTCCTCACCTGATACATACCTTGCCGGGCATTCTGATTTATTTCCTGTTGCCCCATACTTTTGTGCATGGAGTAGAGTTGTTGGGCTTGGCTCAGAAGGTGTGTGCCGTGTATATTGTAGCTGCATTAGCCTTTGCGCTGAACGGACTGTTACTGGTTTTTCTGGATTTTCATAATCAAAAAGACAATAGTAAGAATCACCCGATGAAAGGTTTTGTCCAGGTATTGCAAGTACTACTGTTCTTTGTGGCTGCTATCATTGCCATATCTATTCTTATCGATAAATCTCCCGCAACCCTTTTTGCCGGATTGGGTGCTTCGGCAGCAGTATTGATGTTGGTATTTAAAGATAGTATTTTGGGGTTTGTGGCCGGAGTGCAACTCTCTGCCAATGAAATGCTGCGTATCGGCGACTGGATTGCTTTACCCAACGGATCTGCCAATGGTATTGTGAAAGAAATTACCCTCAACACCGTGAAGATCCAGAACTGGGATAACACAATTTCTACCATTCCGCCTTATACCTTAGTGAACGGTTCTTTTCAGAACTGGCGCGGCATGCAGGAGAGTGGCGGTCGGCGTGTGGACAAGAATATCTATCTGGATATGACCACATTGAAGTTCTGTACTTCTGAAATGTTGGATACCATTCGCAAGGAAGTTCCTTTGATGGCGGACTATCAGCCGGCGGAAGGGGAGGTGCCTACCAATGCGCAACTCTACCGCATTTACATCGAACGCTATCTTTGTAGCCTACCTGTTGTAAATCAGGATCTGGACTTGATTATCAGTCAGAAGGAAATGACAACTTACGGAGTTCCTATTCAGGTCTATTTCTTTTCCCGGAACAAGGTATGGAAAGAATATGAGCGTATTCAGTCCGATATATTTGATCATTTGCTGGTAATGGTACAGAAGTTTGATTTGAAATTGTATCAGTATTCGGATTAATAAATGAGCCGGAAATCTGCCCATACAGGCAGGTGATCGCTGTAACCGTTCTGGTACTTCATTCCGTAGTAAGTGCGGAATGGCTGCACACCGCCATACTTTTTATCATCCGTCAATAGGAAAGAAGGACGAAAGATATCGGCTTTGCTTTCACTGGTGCAAAAGTCTGCATCCGGCTGGAGAAGCGTGCCGGAGACAATGATATGATCCAGTAATCCCCATTCGCCCTGATATTTATAACTGCCGAAGTCTTTTTGTGTAGCGGCCTTACGGGCAAGCAAGTGGTAGAATCTTTGTGGTTGCAAACTACTTTTGTCTTGAAGGGGAGCTTTTGCTGAAACTATTTTGCTGATCGATGCATTATCGGGATAATCGTTAAAGTCTCCCATGATAAGAATTTGCGGATGATACCGATGGAGGTAGATGCTGTCTGCCGCAGCTTTCAATTGTCGGGCGGCATGCAGACGGTAAGGTTCGCTTTCTTTAGCACCTCCTGAACGGGACGGAAGATGAACTACAAAAACATCCAGTGTATCGTGGTTTAATAACATTCCGCAGACGTGTAGTATATCTCGTGTAGGGCGAAGTTTCTTTTTACCGGATATATGAGGTATGGGGATTCCCTGATAGGAAATCAGTTTGAAACGGTCCCGTTGGTAAAGCAATGCCACATCGATTCCTCGCTGATCGGGTGAGTTGGTCATCACATAGCGATATCCAGCTTCCCGAAGAACCGAGCGCTGAGTCAGGTCGCGTAATACACTGTCATTTTCCACTTCACAGAGGGCAACAAGTGCTGGTGGAGTCCAACCGCCTGCGGCTGTGATGGTGCGGGCTATGTTATCCAGCTTCTTTTTATATTTTGTATAATTCCAGTGGCGTACTGCGTCAGGTAGGAATTCATAGTCATTTTTTAGTGTATCGTGGCGGCAGTCGAATAAGTTTTCAACATTATAACTGACAACGCGAAAAGAGAGGGTGTCCTTTTTCGTTTGTCCGCAAAGAAAGAAAAAAGGAGCGAACAGAAATGAAAAAGTAATATATAATTTAATGTTCATTGAGAGTTGTTTTTAGTATGATGCCAAGATCATAGATTCATAACATCCTGCATCCGGTGCTGCATCCTGTAGGCGGGAGTGTCCATTTCTGTCAATTGGGTAGGTGTTTGCATCTTCTTTTCTTCCCCAATTAATGGCTTTGGATTTTTCACCAAGATTAAAATTGTATTCCTGTGTACGGTTATCCATCAGCATGAAATTATCATCCTTTTCCCAAATAACATTGACTATCTTGTCATTCTCTTCTTCTATCGAGTTGATGAGGCAGTGTGAGAAGTAATAATTGAAAGCTATATTCTCATTTTTAGAGCGTCCTCCGTTAATTTCGTCTGTGCCCGAACCCGCAATAATACAATTACGGAAAATAGCCGATGAAAGCGGATATGCAGTGTCATCCTGTTCATTCCGCACTTGCAATGCCGCCCCTTTCCGTACATTCCAACTAAAGTAATTTGCCAGTGTACAGTGGGTAAATGTATAATCTCCCCCTAACAGACTGACGCAGCTTTCTCCCGCATTACTAATCTCACTGTTTCCTACCGCTACCTGACACGACGTCAACTCCAGTCCATTGCCCGATACTTGCCGTATGATAGAGGATTCCAATGTCAGTTTCCTGCGGTCTGTTATCGAAGAATCGCAACGAATGCCGAAACTACCACCGTGAATATCCGCATAGACCAGATGATTTTCATAGCTGGTTTTGTAAAAACGTAAGCCTCCCCATTGTCCCGGTAACCGGTCATAAGGAAGATAGGGGAACATCCGGTCTGTACGATCTCCCCGGAAAACAACCGGAGCGGAAAGGGTACCTTCTATTGACAGGCGTCCGTGTACCTGCATTCCTGCCTTGCCGTGGAAATACAAACGGGTGCCTGCTGCAAGTGTTAAGTGTGCATCCGGAGCAACACTGATACTGTCATAAATCAGTATCGGACGTTGGGATGTAATCAAGGTATCTTTTTCAATTACTTTTCCCCGGAAAGTAAAGGCATCTTGTGCGTATGCTTGCAATTTTACTTCTTGCCGGATGCCATTCAGTTGAAAAAGAATAGAGTCTTTTATGAATCTGATGTCGGCATTGTCTTGCTGAGGCAGGGTCGCTTCTACAAAAATATACAAGCTGTCTTCGCCTGCAATTTCTATATCGGAGAATTGATTTCCCTTTATGCCATCCACATTGATGCGAAAACCGGATTTTCCGGCATCGGCAAGGACTATGGAAGATATTAACAATGCTTTCTTATTCGGGTTGTATACTTTCAGTTGACGGGTGGAAGTAGGAATGCCGGTGAGAACGGTATCCATGCGTAGCGTATCCTGCGAGAAACAAAGTGTATGCTTTGGGTCGGACGAATAATCGTCCATGTCGTCACAAGCGTTGAAGGACAACAGGAAGAATATAGGGAATAGATATATGAGGCGCAGGGCTTTTAATCTCATGCCGTTATCGGGTTTTTACTAAATGACGGGGGGGGGAGGGTTTTTATTATATGATTTAAAATGAAATCTAAAGGAATAATTAAATAATTGCTAAGTGCTTAATATATAGATGGATATGATTGGTGGGCGATTTTTATAATATCAAAAGTTGGCTTAACTTGGAAGATTTTTGAATGCTTTTGTTTTAATAATAAACCGTTGGATAACAGTGAATTGCTTCTGTAAAATAGGGGTGGATAAAAAACGTTCGTTTAATGTGCACTATGTTGAACACAAAGTTCAGATGCCAAAAACTATAAAAAGGAAAAGATATTAAATATATTTATCACCAATAATACAATACTGATAATCAATAACATACTTATAAAAACAGCTTTAAAAGCAAATATTTTTATTAAACATCTTGTTCATCTCAAAAATACCCTTTATCTTTGTGCACATTAAACGAACGATTAAAAGACATTATAGCTCCATTAATCTCTTCGTTAATCTCTTTTTCACATAACTGTTTCACTGCTTTTTGACCGTGATGGCGGAATGCTTTGAAATAATATGAATGCAATATAACTTCTTAAAAATAACTGCATTACATAAATTAATCGGTAAGTATTTCACTACTCCGGTGTCCCCAAAGAATATTCTGACGTGAACATCACTTCACATTCTCCGCATCTTCACTGGTTTGCAGTGCGTGTCACCTATAGCCGTGAGTTAGCTTTGAAAGCTTTTCTCGACGAGGAAAAGATTGAGAATTTTATACCCATGCGTCGCGATTATATCGTGAAAAAGGGTCGTCGCATTCGTAGGCTTGTTCCTGTTGTGCATAATCTTGTTTTCATCCGCTCTACCCGTAAGCGTATTGATGCTTTAAAAGATAAAGCCGGTATGAATATCCCCATGCGCTATATTATGGATCGCGAGCAACATCTTCCTATTGTTATTCCCGACAGTCAGATGCGTAGTTTTATTCTTGTTGCCGGTACCTATGAGGAGTCGATTGTTTATGTGGAACCAGCCGAACTTCAACTGATAAAAGGTCAGAAAGTACGTGTTATAGGCGGTGTTTTCGAAGGAGCTGTAGGTGAGTTTGTTCGTATTCGTCGCGACCGTCGTGTAGTTGTGAATATTGAAGGGGTTATGGCTGTTGCCACTACCTTTATACACTCTTCGCTGGTAGAACCTGTAACCGACTAATTTTAGTGTTATAAATCATAAATCATAATTAAATATATGAGTGATCAAGTTTCATCCTTATTTTCCCTGGCTCACAGTCTTCTCACTCTGGGACAGGATGACCGTCCGATTTATGTCGATGATTTCACCCGTCTGAATCGTGATGTTTATGAATCGGCCCTGAACTCGTATGGAAAACATGGCTCTACTCCTGAAGCTGAAGCCGAGTTGTGTTTAGGTCTTTTGGTGGCCTTCAATGCCACAATGTATGATAATGGGCATAAACAGGAATATATTCAGAAAGTTCTGGATCGTAGTTTTGCAGTGCTTCCCACACTAAAGCCTTCGCTCCTGAAAGTCCGTTTGCTGACTTATTGTTATGGTGAAGTATATGAAGAAAAATTGGCTGAGGAAGCACATGCCATAATTTCAACTTGGGAAACATCCCGATTGAATTTGGAGCAAGTGGAGATAATTGAGGAATTGCAATATATTGAGGAGAATCCTTATCCTTTTGAGGAAGTTGATTTATTATAAAGATGTTCTCTGGGAATAAAAGTCTGTCGTAAAATATGATTGATGCTACAGATAAAATGATGTGTTGCGGTTGCAATGCATGTGGTGCTGTATGTGCTCGTGATGCGATTATTTTTAAAACGGATATTGAAGATTTTGGGTATCCAGAAGTAGACAAGGACAGGTATGCAATAATGGCGAAAACATATACAAGCAAGGGGGCTATCTTGGATGGCGTTAAAATAGGGCGCTAGCTGATTATTAAAATAATGCTGAATGTCTGTATCCGATAACAACAAGCGCATAGCAAAGAATACCTTTTTTCTTTACGTCCGGCAATTGTTGGTAATGGCGGTAGGTTTGTACACGGTTCGTGTAATACTTACTGCATTGGGCGAAGAGGATTATGGTATTTACAATGTGGTAGGTGGATTCGTGGCCATGTTTAGTATCTTATCCGGTGCCTTATCTGTAGCCATCAGCCGTTTTATAACTTATGAGATGGGGCAGCCGGATGTCACTACTTTCCGTTTGCAACGGATTTTCTCCTCTTCGCTTGTCATACAGGTTGTTATAGGGCTAATTATTTCTTTGTTGATAGCCACGTTTGGAGTATGGTTTGTTGAGAATAAGATGGTGATACCTTCCGAGCGCTTGGACGTTGCACTCTACGTGCTATTATTCTCCACATTGAGTTTCTTTATCAATTTACTCAGTGTCCCTTACAATGCATTGATTATTGCCCGTGAGCAGATGAAGGCATTTGCTTATATCAGTATTCTGGAGGTCGTTTTAAAGTTGTTAGTGGCTTATTTGCTCATGATTACATCATCAGACAAATTAATGCTTTATGCTTTTTGTATGGTAGTGGTTTCTTTGATTGTTCGTAGTGTTTATACTATTTATTGCAAACGCAATTTTGAAGAGTGCCGTTTTGTGCGAGGATTCGACAAGAAACTGCTTTCCAAGATGTTTGCATTTTCCGGTTGGGCATTTTTAGGCAATGGTGTTGTTGTTTTGAAAGAGCAAGGAAGTAGCGTACTTTTAAACCTGTTCGGCGGACCGGCTGTGAATGCTGCGCAGGGAATTGCGATGCAAGTGAATGCCGCCGTGTATAGTTTCGTTTCCAATTTCATGATTGCATCTAACCCACAAATCACTAAGAACTGTGCAGCCGGAGATTTGAATTCTATGCACTCTCTTATAATCCGGAGTGAGAAGTACGGTTTTTGCATCCTGTTGATAATCCTTCTTCCACTTTGTGCTGGCATTAATTATGTACTGAGGTTATGGCTCGTTGATGTCCCTGCTCACACGACAAACTTCATCGTGCTTATTCTTTTGTATTCGCTTATTGAATGTTTCGTAAGTCCACTTACTACAGGCGTTTTGGCACAGGGGAAAATTAAATCTTTTGAAATAGCACTGACCTTTATCTATTTGGGGAATTTCATCTCTTCGTATATCTGCTTGAAGATTGGTATGGCTGTCGAATCGGTTTTCGTGCTCAATATCATATTTAAGTTTTTCGTGCTTGTGGCACTGCTTTTGCACTCGCATTCGAAATATTCCTTTCCCATCGCCCGCTTTTTTAGGGAGTGCTTATTGCCGTCATTGTTAGTATTCCTTGTTTCTGCACTTTTCGTTTATGTCTTGCCCGGAAAGGATACTCTGTCTTTGGGTATTTTTGTCGTGAGAACTCTGGCGATAGCGACTTTTACTTGCGTGGCTGTATTCGTGATCGGTATGGCGAAGAGGGAGCGGCTTTATGTGAAAAAACTCCTGAAGGAAAAAGTTTGTAGTAAGATTTGATATCGTCATTTACGATAAAAATAAAATATATTAGGAGAAACAGATTATGACTAAAACAATTGAAATTACGAAAATTGTCGCAGTGGATGACACTATCAAGTACGAAATACATGACCATACGGGATTACACCTCTTAAAAAATGAGAAGGTTGAGGCGTGGGTGAAATATTATAATGCGGAAAGCTTCGGCTTCTCTCCGGAAGGTCTTCCTGAATCAATACTGGCAATACCCGTTACACTTTACCTGATACCTGTGACATGGTTTTATGGTGTGAAACTTGTCGTGCCTTCAATAGACAAGACGCTTTACGATGACCTTTCCACAATTTATGCCGCTTATTCTAAAATTTATGGTCCTTTCAAAGAAGAATGGCGTGGCAAAGTGACGGCTAAAATCGTCGTAGAGAATAAAATGCCCGAAAGCCGTTTCGACAATATTGTCTTTTTTTCGGGAGGTGTTGATGCACTACATGCGGGGATAGACAATCTTGGAAAGAGAAGTGTTCTTGTGAGTGTGCCAAGTATAGAGAGCGTGGAAAAGACTAAAAAAGAAAATTCAGGGTGGGATTTTCTTAATGCCAAGTCACAGCTTATACGTGAGTTTTCCGCCATTTCAGAAAGTGATTGGCTTTTGATCACAAACAACTTCCTTGTGAATATTTTCGATGATGCGAGGATACAGTACGACTTGAAGAATTCTTTTAATCTCAACAGCGAGGCATTTCTTTTTGATGGATGGTTTGGCATAAAATACTTGAATAATATTCTTTCTGCTGCACCTTTCGCTTATGCCATGGGCATAAGTAACCTGATATTGGGTTCTGCATTTGAGCAGTTGGAGGATAATCTCGCTAGTAATTTGGATGGCGCGAATCCGGAATTGTCGGATTCCATTAGGTTCGCTGGCGTCTTTTTCGGGGAGCAGGATGGGCTTTATACGCGTCGTTCCCGAAAGGTGAAGAATATCTTGGAGTGGTGCATTGCACGTGGTAAAAAGACAAGGCTATGGACTTGCTTCGCTGACAGCACTGAGCAGTGCTGTGTATGTACCAAGTGCGTGAGGACGCAGCTTAATATACTGTGTGCGGGCGAAAACCCTGTGGATTGGGGGTTTGCAAACTTCAATGAAAAGAACTTTTCGCGCCTTGTACGTTCCTATTGCTATCATGATCGGAACTTGTGTTGGCTTTGGGACATTGTGGATTCAATCGATGATTCTACAATTTATCCATGCTGTGATAAGTTACTGCACTGGCTCAAGAAGGTAGGGTATAAGAGATATTCCAAGAGGGCTCGGTTCGTTAGCAATGTGCCGAGAATTCTCAAACTTCACAGATATCCGCATTATGTGAAGGTTGTGCTTCTGAAAGTTACAGGGAAAGGGCACATGTGAAACCGTTCAATGAGTTTATGTGGGGTTACAGTTGTACAATAAATATTCTATATCCATAGACAATAAATATGGCCGTGAAGACTTTTCTGAAGAGAAACATTAGGCGAATGATGAACTTATTTGCTCCAATGACTGTGGCTAATATTACGGAATTAGCTCCGAACGAATTGTTGAGAGGACGCTTTGCATTGGTGACAGGGGGGACAAGCGGCATTGGTTTTGCCATTGCCGAAGCTTTCCTGAAGGCTGGTGCTTCAGTGGCCATAACGAGCCGTCGTGCTATGAGTGCTACTGAAGCCGTTACGAAGTTACGGCAGGTATGTGGTGTGGACGAGTGTCGAATCTTAGGCTTTGAGATGGACAATTCCAAGGTTACACAGTTGCATGAGAATTTGCGACGAATAACGCAGGCATTGGGTAAAATCGATATACTCGTGAATAATGCCGGAGTACTCGGTGCCGACTCAGAGGAACAGTGCTATGACATTGTACTCGATACCAATCTTAAAGGTGTTTTCTACCTCAGTCGAGAAGTGGCACGCTACATGAAGGACAACAACATACGTGGCAATATATTGAACATAGCATCATCATCAAGTTTGCGACCAGCTACTTCGGCTTACGCCTTAAGCAAGTGGGGAGTACGAGGATTGACTCTTGGTTTAGCGAAGTCCCTCGCTCCATACGGGATAGTGGTCAATGGTATAGCTCCGGGGCCGACTGCTACGCCGATGCTGCTGGGCGATGATACGGATAATATCGCTCGTTCCCGAATTCCTTCCGGACGTTTCGCTATGCCGTGCGAAATAGCCAATATGGCAGTCGTGTTGGTGAGCGATATGGGACGTACTATTGTTGGTGACATTGTTTATATGACTGGTGGAGCAGGAGTCGTGACGTTAGATGACGTAGATTATTCATTTTAAAATCCAATGTAGTATATGGACGGAAAATATTATAGCAATGAACGCAGCATACAAATACTTATTTCTTTGCTGAAACAGCACGGTATAAAAAAATGCGTGCTTTCTCCAGGAGCAACAAACATAACGTTTGTTGCAAGTCTTCAGCAGGATAGTTATTTTGAACTTTATTCATCCGTAGATGAACGTAGTGCTGCATATATTGCCTGCGGCTTGGCAGCAGAATCGGGCGAACCAGTTGTGTTAAGTTGTACGGGTGCAACAGCTTCTCGTAACTATTTGCCGGGACTCACAGAGGCTTATTACCGCAAATTGCCTGTGTTAGCTGTGACCAGTACGCAAGATATCACCCGGATAGGTCATCACATCGCCCAAGTTATTGATCGCCGTCAAATGCAAAATGATGTAGCATTACTAAGTGAATATATTCCTGCTACTTGTAACGATAGGGATGAATGGAGTAATACGGTGAAAATAAATCGTGCTTTACTGGAACTTCATCACCGTGGAGGAGGACCTGTTCATTTAAATTTAGAAACAACTTATAGCTGTGATTATTCGGTGAGAGAATTACCAAAGGCACACATGATTAAGCGCATCTGTGCAAGTGATGAATACCCTGAATTGTTCGAAGGTCGGATTGCTGTTTTCATTGGTTCTCACCAAAAATTTACAGAGGCTGAAACAGTTGCACTTGATGCATTTTGCGGAACATACGATGCGGTGGTGTTCTGTGATCATACAAGTGGATATAAGGGCAAATATCGTGTACCTATTTCTATTCTTTCTTCTCAGGAAAAAGCTTATTGCAGTTTGATTGATATTGATTTGTTGGTACATATAGGTGAAATCTCTGGAGGATATATCGCTATGCGTCCCAAGGTTGTTTGGCGTGTCAATCCGGATGGAGAGTTACGGGATACTTATCATAAACTGACCTGTGTGTTCGAAATGAAAGAACAGACATTTTTCGAACATTATGTCAATAATCCGTCCACTGTACATCACACATATTTGGATACTTGCATGAATGAGTTGAAGGCTACATGGGCAAAAGTTCCTGATACACTTCCTTTTTCTAATGTTTGGATTGCTCAGCAGACAGCGTGTCGAATTCCAGAAAACAGTGTACTTTTTCTCGGAATTCTTAATACATTGCGTACATGGAATTATTTTGATATTCCTGATACGGTGTATGGCTATGCCAATACAGGAGGATTCGGCATTGACGGTTATATATCTTCGTTCATAGGGGCTTCATTGGCGCATCCCGATAAGTTGTATTTCTGTGTAGCAGGTGATCTTGCTTTCTTCTATGACATGAATGTGGTTGGTAACCGGCATGTAGGTCGAAATATTCGTATACTATTGGTGAATAATGGTAAAGGTACAGAATTTCGTAATTACATACATTCTGGCTCGGCTTTTGGAGAAGAAGCAGACAAATTTATAGCGGCAGGGGGGCACTATGGTAATAAGTCTCACTGTTTGGTAAAACATTATGCCGAGGATTTGGGATATGAATATTTATCGGCTGATAGCAAGGAAGAGTATTTGAAGAATCTTGGGCGTTTCCTTACCCCTGATGTGACGGAACATCCGATGTTGTTTGAGGTGTTCACTGATAATGAGAATGAGAGTGCGGCGATAAGAATAATAAATAATCTGAATGTATCGGTCACAGGAGTGTTGAAGAATACGGTGAAAAGTATAGTGGGCGAAAGAGGAAAAGAAGTTATCAGGAAAATGCTAGGAAAGTGAAAGAACGGGCAGCATGGTTTGAGGTTTTACGTGGTGTAGTTATTCTTAATGTTTGCTTGTAAAATGTGCCTTTTGCTACTTATAAGTGATTTATGCATGATTATAAATAATAGTTCAATCTAAAAAAAGATGTTATTTAATTCTTTTGAGTTTTTGTTCTTTTTACCGATAGTCTTCTTGTTCTATTGGTTTGTATTTAAACGATTGAAGTGGCAGAACCTTTTTCTGGTAATTGCCAGTTACGTGTTCTATGGTTGGTGGGATTGGCGTTTTTTGATACTTATCGCCCTTACCACGTTTTTTAGTTATATCAGTGGGCGGCTCATTGTTCAGTATGAAGGACGACGAAAGATTCAGAAAGCTGTCAGTGGTACCAACATCATACTAAATCTTTCTATTCTTGGTGTATTCAAATACTACAACTGGAAAATCCAGTGTAAGCTGCCCCCTAAAACCAAGCGATTCTGCCCCCTTGTGCTAAAATAATCCTACCCCCTTGATTCCAATATAAAAATACCCCTGCTTAGCAATGCCCGGCAGGGGATTTTTCGTAGATTTGATTCCCGTCTTGACCGGTGGGATAAAATCATTTCTACTATGACAACAAAGATAGCAAACATCCTCCAATGTTACGCATTGGGGATGGGGATAAAGCAGATAAGCAGGAGCTTTGAGCTTTCCCGCAACACGGTGCGCAGATATGTGCGCCTGTTTCAAGAGTGTGGTATACCGATAAAGGAGTTGGCCGCCATGCCTTCCGCTCGCATCCAGGAAATGTTCTCTGAAGGTGTTGGCCGTAACAGGGAACCGTCACAACGCCAGCTTGAGCTTGAGGCACTCCTTCCTGAGTATGCTGCCCGGCTTAGCCGCCGAGGCGTAACAGTGAAAACCCTGTACGAAGAGTACCGCGAGACCCATCCTGACGGATACAGACATGCCAGTTTCGGCAACTATCTCATGCGTTACCGTATGGTGACACATGTCGTAGGCCATGTCGAGCATTATGCCGGAGACCAGATGTATATCGACTTCGCCGGTGACAAACTGGAAGTCGTTGACAGTGAAAGCGGTGAATGTCGCAGCGTTGAAGTGTTCGTGGCCATACTTCCGTGCAGCCACTATACCTATTGTGAGGCGGTCTGGTCCCAGTCAAGGCAGGACTTGATTAAGGCGTGTGAGAACGCGCTTCATTTTTACGGCGGGGTTCCGATGGCGATCGTACCAGACAACCTCAAATCGGCGGTAACCCGCAGCGACCGTAACGAGCCGGTAATCAACGAGGAGTTTGCGGCATTTGCCGAACACTACGGATGTACCGTATACCCCACACGGGTACGTCATCCAAAGGACAAGGCCTTGGTGGAGAATGCCGTGAAGCTGCTTTACCGATCCGTCTACGCTGACATCGAGGGTCTTGTATTCCACTCGCTGGAGTCTCTGAATGCGGCCATATCCGAATCGCTCTCGGCCTTCAACGGACGCAGGATGAGCGGGCGTCCCCAGTCCAGACGGGAACAGTTCGAGCAGATTGAGTCCGACTGCCTCCGCCCGCTTCCCGCCATACGCCATCAGATGAAAGAGCGACGCTCCGCAACAGTAATGCGTAACGGCTATGTCACCTTCAGGCTTCACCATTACAGCGTACCGAAAGAGTATATAGGCAAACGTGTCGAGATTGTCTATGATGCGGACACGCTGGAAATATATCATGGCCTGCGTCTGGTGACCACACACCAGCGCGATGACACGCCATACTCCTATACGACCAAGGATGCCCACGGACTGCCCGGACGTCATGGAAGTTATGAAAAGGATCTGGAACAGATTTACGAACGGGCCGGCCAGACAGATAACGTCCTGCGGCTGTATCTGCGCAAGGTGGCGGAACTCAAGAAGTATCCTCCCGCGGCGTTCCGTTCATGCAGAGGCATCATGGCGTTGGAGAAGACCTTCGGGCTGGAACGGTTGGTGGCGGCAAGCGCATGCGCCACGCAACTGCGCCTATACGGATATCAGGAGATAAGGCGGATCCTTGAACGCGGGGATGATGCAGACTTCCTGTCAAAAGACGACATCGACGATGAGGTCCCCGTAACATCTATCCACAAAAACATCCGCGGAGCAGCCTACTTCGCACAATTAAAACATTTAAATAGAGACAACAATGGAAACAAATAATCTTACCGCACCGATAGCTGTCGAAAAAGACCGCAACACGTTGACAATCGAACTGATGAACCGTATGAAGCTGCACGGCATGGCCGCCGCCTTCACTGAAAGCCTGACCTCCACTATGGCAGAAACAATGACAATCGACTCTTTCCTGCACATGTTACTTGCCAGGGAATGGGACTACCGTGCCAATGCAGCCATCCAACGCCTTATACGCGGGGCGGCGTTCCGCTACAAGGCCTGCCTCGAGCAGATAGACTATGCAATCCCGCGTGGCCTTGACCGCAATCAGATGGAGCGGCTTGCATCGCTGGAGTTCATCCGCAAGGGACAGAACCTCTTCATCACAGGGTCATCCGGTACCGGGAAGAGCTTCCTTGCCACAGCAATGGGGTATGAAGCCTGCAAGAAGGGCATACGGACATATTATGCGAATGCTCCGAAACTTATGGGTACGCTTAAGGTGGCAAAAGTAAAAGGCACACTGGAATCGGAACTCAAGAGAATCGAACGGAGCACGCTGCTCATATTGGATGACCTCTTCCTTGTGAACCTTGATGCCAAGGAACGCCCCATCCTGCTCGATATAATAGAGGACCGACATGGGCGCAAGTCCATCATCATCACCTCGCAACTGCCAACGGACAATTGGTATGATGCAATCGGAGACCCTACAGTAGCAGATGCCATTATGGATCGTATTATACATACGGCGCACCGGATTGAGCTGACAGGAGAAAGTGTCCGTAAAATGGCTGCATACAGAGGGAAATAAACTAAAATAATAATAACCCCATCGGTCAAGACTTTTTAAGGGGGCATTGTTGAATGTTTTAAGGGGGTAGAATCGCTTGGTTTTAGGGGGCAGCTTACACTGGATTTTCCATGAGTCGAGTTTCCGTTGATGAGATGGAAAAACTCTTTGGCAGCAGCCAAAGATTCTTCTGTAATAATATCTTTCTTCGAAGATTTATCTTCTAAAGTTGCTTCGCTTTTAGGCGAAAGCTCTTCGTCAGAAGAGTTCCCTTTAGTATATATATTATATATATTATCCACCGCAAGAGTTTGCGCAAAAGCTTGTGGTAAATTTAGTGATGATTGGGATGTTTTGCTATCCTCTTTTGTCTCTAATTTAGAATTCTCCTCATGACAGAGTGGAGAATAAAAGGCTTTTATTTGCTTCTGCCCTTCGTTCACAATGAACTTGAAAGACTGACTTGCCTTTACAGCTTCGATGAGCGATTGAGTGGTGGAAAATCTCAGTGACATCTTGATATCGTAGAAGTTCTCTACCGGATAGATGTGTTTGTCATTCATGTAAGCAGTCAGTCCGAGGTACAGATCGAGCAATTTGGGTATAGTGGAGTCTGTTATTTTACGACTTCTCCATATCTTGATTGTTTTTTGCAGTTCCGTAATGGAAATGGTTGTTTTAAGTGATTTCATTGCTTGTTATTTTTAAATCTGCGGTGAAGTTACGTAGAAAGGGGAAAAGCATCGTACCAACATGTTGGTACGATTGATAATATAATTGTCGAATTTTAACATTAAATTTTATAGAGAGCCATGCTTGAAGAAACAGAAGAATCATGTGGTCATGAGAATTTAGGTGAGTATATCAACCAATTCCGTCTTAATTTGGGAGTAAGTATCAAACAGCTTTGTGAGGACTGTCATATCAGTCGTCGCACCTATTACGAGAGTTCGGGATGGTAAAGATATTAAGCTGAGTTTTTATGTTCGCATCTTCAATGCTTTTCATGAGTATGCTACGGAAGAGGAGTTCGGGGAGATGTGGAAAGAAGTTGCTGCGTTGCTGTTTTGAGCTGTAGAAGAGAAACATATAGGTAGAATATTTTATTTTTATATTTATGGAGATACTAATTCTTACACAACCTTTGCATACTAATTATGGTGGATTGCTTCAAGCTTACGCTTTACAGCAAATATTGAAGGGAATGGGACATGATGTTGTTACAGATCGACTTGGAGTTGTACGAAAACTGCCTTTGTGGAACAGGGCTTTACGCTTTTTATATCATGCTGTTCAATTCTGTATTCTAAAGAATTATCGTTATTATCCATATCGTTATTTATTCGTTTCATTTGATAAGGAAAGTAAGGCTAAAAGGAGCATTTCTATTAATACGGAGCGTTTTGTTAATACTCATATTGATACAATTGATTTATTAACAAGAAGTAATGAAAGTGTAATCGATGCAGTGAGACAGTTTGATGCGATAGTAGTAGGTAGTGATCAGGTTTGGAGGGCTACAATGAGTGATATACCTACCTATTTCTTATCTTTTACAAAGGCTATAAATGTGAAGCGTATAGCTTATGCTGCGTCATTTGGTACAGATGATTTGAATGAGTATTCAAAAATGGATATGAAAATAGCGTCTGAGTCTATTAAATTATTTGATGCGGTTTCTGTTAGGGAAAAGTCTGGTGTACATCTTTGCCGAGATTATTTTAAGATGGATGCGGTTCATGTTTTAGATCCGACAATGCTTTTAAGTAAGGATGATTATTTGAAATTGATAGAAGAAGAGGATAAGCCCTGTTCGGAAAATATACTTCTTACTTATGTGTTGGACAGAACACAGGAGAAAAATGATATCATTCAAAGGGTAGGGGAGGCTTTACATCTGACTTCTTGTGAGAATGGGGCTGTAAAGTACTTTTCCAATGTTGTAGAAAGTAATGTATCGGAATGTATCTATCCGTCTGTATCCCGGTGGGTGGCAGGTTTTCGTGATGCTCAGTTTGTAGTGACTGATTCCTTTCATGGAACCGTGTTCTCCATTATTTTTAATAAACCGTTTGTAGCTATTTTGAATTCTAAGAGAGGATCTTCAAGATTTATTTCATTATTAAGTGTTTTGGGGTTGGAAAACCGCTTGATTTCTACTACTAATGACTTGTTAGAAGAGCACTTAAAGCCTATAGATTATACTGAGGTAAATAAAATTTTGAATGATTGGAGATATCTGTCTATTAGTTTTATGGAGAGGCATTTGAAAGAGGCTCGCTAACGGTGATAAGCATATCCTGTGAGGTACTTTACATTGGGAATTAAAATACATCCTTTCTAATTTACCTGAAAATTATTTGAAATTAGAAAAAAAACTATATATGCCAAAAGTTACTGTGATAATACCTGTATATGGTGTGGAAAAGTATATTTCTCGTTGTGCTCGAAGTCTATTTGAACAGACCTTGGATGATATAGAGTATATATTTGTAGATGATTGTACAAAAGATAATTCAATAGGAGTTTTACAAGAAGTTTTAGAACAATATCCTCAAAGAAGAGAACAGACACGAATTGTAAAACTATTGGTAAATAGTGGACAGGCTGCCGCTCGAAAGTATGGAATGCAACTGGCTACTGGTGACTATATAATTCATTGTGATGGTGATGATTGGGTAGATGTGGAAATGTATGATAAAATGTGGAGAAGGGCGATTGAAACCAATAGTGATATTGTGTTTTGTGAATTTTACACTACTGATGGGGTTAATTATTCGCACATTCATAACAATTTAGATACTTTAAATAAGGAAAATGTTCTGTTGATAATTGTCGGTAGAATGTTATGGAGTTTATGTGGTGGATTAGTGAGGAGGAGTATTATTTCTAACAATCAGATAATTTATCCGACAGCTAATAATGGAGAGGATTTTGCGATAATGATTCAGCAAATCTATTATGCCCAGCGATTTGCTTATATTGGTGAACCATTGTATTATTATTATGTAAACTTAAACTCTATTACAAAAGAGATTGGGCTTGATAAGTATTTATTAAGAAAAGAACAGCACTGTGCTAATATAAATATCGTCGAGAAGTTCTTTGAACGTGAAAATGTACTTGAAAAGAATTT
>ENA-OPJH01000100-OPJH01000100.1-human-gut-metagenome-genome-assembly--contig:-NODE-100-length-20879-cov-1.885469_pt1 | contig 20879 bp, 7 predicted proteins | sample MGYA00241418_ERZ501666 | MGnify/ENA primary metagenome ERZ501666 (study PRJEB25962, sample SAMEA2042289) | human gut metagenome | biome: human gut; feature: human-associated habitat; material: faeces...
CACTTTTATTCATCAGAAAACAATGCAACGCTGTACATCAGCGAATTGACTGACGATTATCAAAGACCGAGCGGACGCTATACCCGTAACTTCGTCAAGGAAAGCCGCGAAGCTCCCGCCGTCTTCAAACGTAACGGAAAATACTACATGCTCTCTTCCGGCTGTACTGGTTGGGATCCCAATCAGGCAGAACTGGCAGTAGCAGACTCCATCATGGGTGAATGGAAAACAATCGGCAACCCTTGTACCGGAACAGATGCCGACAAGACTTTCTATGCTCAAAGCACTTACGTGCAGAAAGTAATGGGTAAGAAAGATATGTATATCGCCTTGTTCGACCGCTGGAATAAGAAAGATTTGGAAAATTCACGTTATGTATGGCTTCCTTTCTCCTTCGAAGGTGATAAAATCACCATCCCCTGGCGTGATAAATGGAACTTCGACAATTTCGAAAATCAAGGCCGTTTTGAAGCCGGCAAAGGAACTTTCCTGTTAAACGGCAAACCGTTTGTGGTAAAAGCTGCTGAACTGCACTACCCGCGTATCCCGAAACCTTATTGGGATCAGCGCATCAAATTGTGCAAAGCACTGGGTATGAACACTGTCTGCCTCTATGTATTCTGGAACTCTCACGAACCGCAACCCGGTGTATACGACTTTACGGAGCAAAACGACCTGGCTGAGTTCTGCCGTCTGTGCCAGCAAAATGATATGTATGTCATCCTCCGCCCCGGACCGTATGTTTGTGCCGAGTGGGAAATGGGTGGTCTGCCGTGGTGGCTGCTTAAGAAAAAGGATGTGCGTCTGCGCGAATCCGATCCTTACTTCATTGAACGTGTAGCTCTGTTCGAAGAAGCCGTTGCCAAGCAAGTGAAAGACCTGACGATTGCCAATGGCGGCCCCATCATCATGGTACAGGTAGAAAACGAATATGGATCTTACGGAGAAGATAAGGGGTATGTATCCCAAATCAGAGACATCGTACGTGCCAACTTCGGAAATGACATCGCTCTGTTCCAATGCGACTGGGCTTCTAACTTCACCCTGAACGGACTCGATGACCTGATCTGGACCATGAACTTCGGTACAGGCGCCAACGTCGACCAGCAATTTGCCAAACTGAAACAGCTTCGTCCCAACAGCCCTCTGATGTGTTCTGAATTTTGGAGCGGTTGGTTCGACAAATGGGGTGCCAACCACGAAACGCGTCCTGCCGCAGATATGATCAAAGGTATCGACGATATGTTATCAAGAGGCATTTCATTCAGCCTGTATATGACACATGGAGGTACGAACTGGGGACACTGGGCAGGCGCCAACTCTCCCGGCTTTGCACCCGATGTGACGTCTTACGATTACGATGCGCCTATCAGTGAATCCGGTCAGACAACTCCTAAGTATTGGGCGTTGAGAGAAGCCATGGCGAAATATATGGATGGTGAGAAACAGGCGAAAGTACCTGCACTGATCAAACCTATCAGCATCCCTGCTTTCAGATTCACAGAAATGGCACCACTGTTCGAGAACCTGCCCGCAGCAAAGAAGGATGAAAACATCCGCACCATGGAAGAATATAACCAAGGCTTCGGAAGCATCCTCTACCGCACTACCCTGCCTGAATTGAAATCACCCGCTACCCTCACAGTAAACGATGCGCACGACTATGCTCAAGTATTCGTAGACGGGAAATACATCGGCAAGCTCGACAGAAGAAACGGTGAAAAGCAATTGGTACTCCCCGCCTGCGTCAAAGGCTCCAGACTTGATATTCTGGTAGAAGCCATGGGCCGCATTAACTTCGGTCGTGCCATCAAAGACTTCAAAGGAATCACGAAAAACGTAGAACTTTCTATGGACATCAACGGATATCCTTTCGTTTGCGACCTGAAGAACTGGGAAGTTTTCAACATTGAAGATACTTATGAATTCTATCAGGGCATGAAGTTCCAGCCGATAGAGTCATTGACAGACCGCCTCGGACAACGTATTCCGGGTGTTTACCGTGCTAAATTTCAGGTGAAGAAACCGAGCGATACTTTCCTGAACTTCGAAACATGGGGCAAAGGACTGGTTTATGTGAACGGTTATGCATTAGGCCGTATCTGGGAGATCGGTCCTCAGCAAACTCTTTATGTACCGGGATGCTGGTTGAAGAAAGGTGAGAATGAAATCGTAGTTTTCGATATCGTAGGTCCTAAAGAAGCTAAGTCCGAAGGTTTAAGTGAACCGCTCCTTGACCAGCTGCTTGTACAGAAACCCTTGACACATCGCAATGAAGGCGAAAACCTGAACTTGTCAGGTGAAAAGCCTGTATTCACGGGAAGCTTCAAACCGGGTAACGGCTGGCAGGAAGTTAAATTCAACAAACCGGTCACCGGACGCTATGTTTGCATTGAAGCATTAAACTCACAGGATGGAAAAGACCTGGCTTGTATTGCCGAAATGTATTTCTTGGACAAGGATGGTAGCCGTCTGTCCCGCGAGCCTTGGATTGTGAAGTATGCCGACAGCGAAGACGTGGCTCACGTCAACCGCTCTGCCGACAAGACTTTCGACCTTCAGGAATCCACCTATTGGAGCACAGAGAAAGGTAGTCCTTATCCGCATACGATTGTAATCGATCTGGGCGCCAGTCATGCCGTGACTGGTTTCCAATGCTTACCCCGAATGGAAAGCGAAGTACCGGGAAGCATTAAGGATTTCAAGATTTATGTGAAGGGGGAAAACTTCAAATACTAATCTGATTTATACAGGCAATAAAAAGCGGCTGTCGTTATGAAAAGGCCAGCCGCTCTTCTTTATATAGAAGTCTGACTCATTATCGTACGATTGTAGTTTCAGGGCCAAGATAAGAGCGCTTCATTCCTCCCATATCTATCACCACCTTTTGAATAATCATACCCGGGTCAGAGCATATCAATTTCAAAGTATGCTTGCCCGGCTTATCAATGTTTAGGGTTACAGCATTTATCGTACTGTTGCGGTATACATTTTCCCTCCATTCGCCTGAATATTCTTTTGCATTATTCGAAGCATATTTCAATAAGCCATCATCTATCATTATGCCGAAGCAAGTACCACGTTCCGAATTCACCGGAAAAACAGGTAATGCATACGTATAAACCGTTACTGAACCGGCATTAAAAGTATAAAAATCATATTCCACTTTGGCAGCCTGTCTGGAACGACGTGGATTTTGAACAGGTTTTGTAGCCTCTCCTAATTGTATACACTGATTTTCATATCCCAATCCCTCTATTACTTTCATTTTTATATCTTCATTCTCCACTTTTCTATGAAATTTTCCCGGATTGATAGATACACAACCATTATCCTCCACATACCATCCTTTCAACTCGCCGGCTGTAGGATAAGCAGGATTGAAAACAGGCAAATAAATCTTTTCCTGATTGCTGCCGGATATAATATCAATTTCACCTGTTACCCTTTCTCCTACCGGAACTTTCGACCAGTCAACAGATACAATAATCCTTTCTTGCAGAAGAGTGGTTCCGCTCTGCCGGCTAAGTTTAATCCACGAATCCGAAACTTTAGCATTCCACGTAAATGCTTGTTCTCCTATATTATACAATTCAATAAAAGATTCTTTCCGGGTATAAGGATTTACGCAAGGAAGTACATTCAATGTAATCTTTCCCAAAGGAGAGTCCTGTCCCGGAAGAAAAACACGCATTTCTGCTTTCTGCGGTACATCGATGGTCGTTACCGGTGGCATCTTCTGATAAGTAGCAGTCCATCCGGGTGCCAGAGCCATCATATGGTTCCATTTACCATTAAGCAGGGAGTTATACTTACCGGTATAATAATCGATACTATCATGATAAGCCTTTGTTCTATCAGCCAAATAGTTGGTTGCTGCACGTCCTTGACGCGCGTACCATCTGTTTTGCTGCGCAGTCAGCATTTTCTTGTTCATAAGCGCCGCTCCTTTCACAGGATAGAAAACCAGCTCATAAAAAGCAGCCTTATAAGATTCCGGCAACGTGTTCCATATCTTTTCGCTCTTATCAGAAATACGGTCGTACTCTTGCATTCTGCCTTCTGCTTCATTATAATTTGCAAAAGAAAAGTCTGTATCCGTCATTCTTTCCTGAGAATGTTCATTATTCCATTCATATCCCCATCCCATTGCCTCCGGTTTGTGCTGGAAACCTAAATGATAATAACTGTTCATTATATCGTCAATATCTTCCCTATACTTTTCACCAAATATGGAAGCCAGAAAGTCCACCTGATGATTGTTTATATTATCAAAATTGAATTTATCAATGTCCCAGGCCATATCCAGAAATGTTTTCATACCCAATTCACCCGGTTTGATGTCTCCCACATTCAATAACCAATAGCGTTTTGCTCCGGTATCATAAGCCTTGCGCATTTCTTCGAACATCAATGCCGGAGGAGTTGTATTCAACCATAAATAGTCATGCGGCTCGCCCAAATATGAAATATGATAATATACGCCCGATCCGCCTTTACGGTTTCTTTCCTCCTTATTATTCAATCGTTTGATATAACCGAAATTATCATCCGGCCAAACCAACATAATATCTTCCGGAAGCCTCAGCCCTCTTTCATAGATATCAAGCACTTCTTTATAGGGAACAAAAATCTGAGGGATAGAGTCAAGAGGAGAATCTACATGTTGCTTCAAAATGCCTCTTTGGTCAGCAATGACCTCCTCTACCAAGCTGACTTCTTTATCTTTGGGAACACCTACAAGTCCGGCGTCATGAATACCACGCATAGCAATCGTATAAATGTTCTCATACGGGGCATTCTCGGAAACCCGTCGGTCGAGTATCTTATTGATTCCTCCTTTGTTAGTTATATAATTCCATTCTCCCATTGTTTTTTTATCCCACTCCGTTACATTATTAAAGAGTAACGGTTCGCAATGAGAAGAACTCATTATAATTCCATAACTATCAGCAACTAATTTGTTTTCAGGATATTTATTGAAAGCACCCGAAGAAGGATGCATCGCAGGTGCCAGCATATTACCTTTCATCCGGAGAATCAGTTCACACACCTTAGCATAAGTTTTCGGTCCGATGTCGCCCAGTTCTTTATCAAACGTTTTTCCGGCCCACGGAGTTATTCCCCAACCTTCATCATTAATAAAGATACCCCTGTACTGAACAGACGGGGCCTGAGAAACATAGTTTATGTTCTCAATATATAATTGAGACTTTCTTTTTGTTGGCACATCGGCCCACCAGTACAGAGGAGACACCCCTATAGCCTCTGATAGTGTGAATACGCCATAGGCTGTGCCACGCCTGTCACATCCGGCAATGACAAGCACTTTTTTCACCCCTTTGGCAGGAGCATCTATCGTTTTAACAACAAACTGTTCCCAACCACCACGAATAGCCGACACATCTAATTGTCCCTCTGCCACCAATCGGTCAATAAAAGCATTATGTCCCACTGTCCCCACAACAACGGCATACTCCGAAGAAACCTTTTTCGAAGAAACAGGTACTTTCTTATTAGTCACCCGCTTTATATCTTCAGCCAAAAGACAAGCCGTTTTTTCTACTATACCATAATCCCCGGCATCATAATAAATCACTGTCTTATGGGAAGACACTAACGGAAAGGCTGCCATGCCCCCGGTTTCTTTAACAATAATCTGTCCCCAGCATATTACCGGAAGAAACATAGACATGAATACAAACCAAAATCTCATCATAACATAAACTATATTTTAATTACTACTTATCATCTTTATTCATATCCGGGGTTCTGTTCTAACACAGCTCCTCTGTTAGCTTCAATTTCCTTATAAGGTATTGGCCATAATTCATAATGTTTTTCCATCTCCTTGGCATAATAAGGATTGCATTTCATCACGCGGTCGTAAAGCTTTCCCATTCTCATCAACGTGATTCTACGTCTTTCTTCTACGCCTAACTCTCTCATTCTCTCATCCAATATATAATCCAATGTTACCTGAGATGCCGATACAGGCTTAGCATGAACTCTATCGCGAATCACATTGATATCAGCCGCTGCCTTATCCTTATCATTTAAAGCCAGATAAGCCTCAGCACGCAACAAGTAAGTCTCGGCAAGCCTGAACATATATTGATCCGTATATGTAGCACCGGCTCCACTGTTAAGCGCAAAAGTTTTGGAATTGGAATACAAACCATCCGGATGATTATACGGAGTAGTACACTTGGATTGATAAGCATAGAGCGGACGGGATGGAACCGTAACCCCTACCGGCGGATTCTGAGTGTCAATGGTGTCCCCGTAAAGTTTGGCATACTCTTTATTATGAACTGCAAACTTTCTCACAAAATTATGATTTGCGTTTCTCATGTCTCCATAGAAATCATCTTTCCATATCTCATCACTGAAATATCGGGTCGAAATGGCCCAACCAATGCCACGGCCTCCGGTATAATCACCAATCGGCCAGCTAAAAGGATTCATGCCATGTGCTTTCACGTCACGAACCATCGGAGCATGATGCCTTTCCAAAGTGTATGTCTGGTCTTTGGCTGTCAAGGAACCACTTCCACCGGGAGTGTCAGTTTCAATCTGAATAACCCAGATTCCTTCTGTGTTTCCGGAACTTCTGTTCTGATTATTTTTTCGGAATAAATCCCAATATACATCTCCCGGAAGTTCATTAGCTCTGGAACCAAAGCGAGTGTACATTAATCCGGTAGCCGGATCATCGATGACTGTTGTAGCAGCATCCACCGCTTTCTGATATTGAGCTGTTGCCAGATAAAGTTCTGAAAGCAAATGATATGCAGCCGCATTAGAAACTTCTCCATCCTGCACACTGGACAAACTGGGTAAATGAGCAGCCGCAAACTCTACATCCGTAAGTGCCTGCCTCAACACCTCTTCTTTGGATGCCCTGACATAATCAAACTTAGGCTCGATGACTTCCGTCAATAAAAGAGGTACCCCACCGTACAGATAGGCCAAGGTCCTGTATGCAAATCCTCTAAAGAAACGGGCTTTGGCTTCGGCAATCGTCTTTTGCTCCTCCGATACTTCAGAAACAGGCAGACGGTCGATAATAGTATTAGCAGTTGATATGGTATGATAAAGTAATGACCAGTGTACCGATGCAATATTACCGGTTGAATGATAAGCTGAAATCATATTGGAATGTCGCTCCGTACCAGTCGGTTCGCCATCATAAACAATATCCGTACCGTAAAGGTAATCCATCGGACGGTTTTCATCCCTACTATAAAATTCTCTTCTTATCAGGTAATAGAGATTGTTTATTGAACAATCAATATCTTCTTGGGTAAGAAAAGAATTGGTTGCACTCATAAAATCCAAAGGCTTCTCATCCAAAAAAGAACTGCTGCACGAACCCAGCACTGCTGAAAGCAACAAGGTAATAGTATATATTTTTATTTTCATAATAAATCAGATTAATAAGTAAGACTAACACCAAAAGAAAAACTTCTCATTACCGGTCTGCCCGAATAAGTACTTCCGGCTTCCGGGTCCCAACCATGCCATTTTGTAAAAGTCAGCAGGTTTTTCCCACTGAAAAACAGATCAATTTCACTCAAACCAACCTTGTTCGTAACAGACTTTGGAAAGGCATAAGACAATGAAACATCCTGCAAACGTACAAAGCTCCGGTCTTCATATACCGTAGGAGTTATTTTCGGGGTACTAATGGAGCGTGCATAGACTGCATCCGGATTGCGTGGTGACCAGTAATCCCATGCACTGATACGATTCCAGCGCAGATTATTCTGATCTCTGACTAACGAAGAAGAGTTGGCTGCCAGATACCCATCCTTTCCTCCTTGAACAGAATTGATAAAGAAACTAAGTGTGAAGTTCTTATACTCCAACGTATTCATAATACCAAATCGGTAAGCCGGATCTCCTTTCCCTAAAATGACACGGTCTTCAGGGGTTATTTCTCCCTCTCCGGTCATATCTACAATACGATAATTGCCCGGATGGAAACCGGCAGGTATATCATCACCCAACTGATAAATACCATCTACCACATACCCATATACCGCAGAAATGGGCTGGCCTATAAACAGATTACTGGATATGTTATCATCCTCTATGCCATCTCCGTCATTATCTTCTCCTGTCAAAGTTACGATCTTATTGGAGTTTGTCGAGAAATTGAGTGAAGTAGTCCATTTAAAATCAGAAGTTTGAATATTCTTCGAAGTGAGAATAAATTCGAAACCCTTGTTTTTGATTTTTCCAAGATTAGAAGCAATCTTTGAAAATCCCGTAATATCGGGCAAAGCCACATCATACAACAAGTCTTTCGTAGTTGTCGAATAATATTCAACGGAACCGGTGAGTCTTTGACCCAGAATTGTGAAATCAAGCCCTAAATTTATCCCTGCTGTTTTTTCCCATTTCAGATTACTATTTCCCAAAGCCGAAATCTCCTGTCCGATTACAGGCTTTCCACCATCACCAAAAATATATCTGATCTCAGAAGCCACTGTAGACAAAGATTTATATCTGCTGGTCTGATTTCCGCTAATACCATATCCCCCACGCAGTTTCAGATAATCAATCCAGGGTATTTTAAAGAAAGACTCTTCTGAGATAATCCATCCCAAAGCTATGGAAGGGAAAGTGGCATATTTATTATTCGCCGCAAATCCCGAAAAACCATCTCTACGCACTGTACCCGTTATCAAATACCGGTCCATCAAACGATAACTGACCCTGGCCATCTGATAACAAAGAGCCTCTCTCCAAGCATCCGAATATACATAGCGCGTTGTTGCCTGTTCCAGACTATTATAGCCCAAAGTCATACGTGTAAATCCCTGTCCCAAAGCCTTTGTATAATCGTATTTACGCTCTGAAGCCCCATATAATAATGTGGCATCAATATGATGTTCGCCAAATGTAGCATTGTAAGCCAGAATATTGTCTATAGTATAATCATAGTAGCCGGTATGCTCTTTATAAGCCTCTCCTTGCAGATTGTACCCATACTGGCTGGCCTGAAAATGATTGTCTATCCTATAGTTATTACCAAAATTCAACCGATACACTAACCCTTTAAGAGGCAATTTTATTTCGGACGATATATTACCGAAAAAGTAATTATGACGCTCGTAATCATCAATATCCGATCCCATAAAAGGATTGGTATCCAATGTATTAAAAGGATATGGCTTTATCTTACCATCTGCGTCATAAGGTTCAATCAATGGAGATTGGGTTATCAGATTCCATAAACCAGGCTCCGCACCATCCTGATTCACAAATGCACCAAAAGTCTGAATTCCTATCTTCCACCAGGGAGCTACTTCCGCATTCAGATTCAGACGAACACTGTTTCTTTTAAAATCATCATTCACTATAAATCCACGTTGATCCGTATTGGAGTACGAAAGCATATAATTGATGGATTTACTGCCACCGGATATATTAAAACGGTTTTCAAACAGATGTCCGCTTTGTGTTCCTTCGTCCCACCAGTTATAATTATAAGGACTGACATTTCCATTTTCATCCCTCAACGGAGCATCCGGCAATTTAGACGCGAGATCAAAATCCGGATTAGGGGTAGTATAATCAGGTCCAAGGAAAGCCTCCGTATAATAGAAGTCTCTGACATTGTCCAGATACTCTTCACGATTCATCGGACGATAATTGTGGGTCGGGTTGGAAAACGTATAACTACTGGAGAAAGTGATTTTCGGTTTCCCTTCCACACCTTTTTTAGTAGTAATCATAACTACTCCATTGGCAGCCTGTGCACCATATACAGCAGTAGAACTTGCATCTTTCAGGATATCAACAGATTCAATGTCATCAGGATTTATAGAAGATAACGAGCTTGTATAAATGATACCGTCCAGAATGACCAGCACATCCTTGTTTCCTCCCAAAGTATTCGTACCGCGGATAGACATCGACGGAGTACCTCCCGAATTAGTCACCTGCCCAATATTAAGTCCCGGAACATTCCCTTGCAAAGATTGTAATACATTTGAATTGGGAGACCTTTTCAACGTTTTAATATCTGCACGTATAACAGCACCCGTCAAGTCAGCCTTACGTTGTGTTCCATATCCCACTACTACCACTTCATCCAATGCTTTCACATCTTCTATCAAACGTATATCGACAACCGTTCTATTTTTCACAGGCACTTCCTGAGTAATAAAACCTATATAAGAAACGACTAAAATATCATTCGGAGCAGCCTGAAGATGATAGTTGCCATCTATATCTGTTATAGTCCCGGTATCCTTACCTTTCACCTTTACATTCACACCAATAATCGATTCACCGGATGTATCCGTAATTTGCCCTTTGATATTCAAATTTTGCGCAAAACCGGACATAGCGAAAAAAAACAAGAAAATCCAAATAAGAAAATGTTTCATAAAATAATAGTGATTTAAAATTAACTACTTAAACTCATTCATTATGTTTTTCAGCTAATGAAATAAAAAAGAACTGTAACTCTTATGTGCTTCTCATAGGCAATCATTTTAAAGTTTCACATAGCATGGAGAATTAGCTCTCCAAAAGATTTCACCGGACAAAGGTAAATTCGAGCCAGAACTTCAGGCATCTGTATCATTCAGAATACCGCCGTTATTTTTTCAATGACAGAATTGTGGGCGACTTTTGGAAGGATTGCGACCATCATTGTGCTTATTAATGCTGATTTTTGTATTTGTTTGAGATTAAGTAGTAATTTTGAAGATGAAAATAGTAGAAAGATGAAACAGAGCAGCCCATTTAAGTTAATCTTATTACTCTCGTTAGTAGTTTACTCCATAGGAGGTTTCTGCCAGCAGATTCCGACTATTAATCTGGTCATGAAAGATGGACTATCCAGTAACTACGTAACAGATATTACCCAAGACAAATATGGCTTCACATGGTTTGCAACCAAATATGGACTTAATAGATTCGACGGAGATAAGTTTACTGTCTACCTAAAAGAACCCAATAAAGAATTGCTTAATAGCAACGATATTAATAAAATTGCTACAGACACTATTAATAATAAGGTATGGATTGCCAACAGATGGATGGGAGTGAATGTATTTGATTGTGCAACACAGCAATTCTCTTCTTTTTTGCATGATAAGAATAACCCGGAGACACTGATATCCAATGAAATAAAAGATATTCTGGTCACTTCTAACGGGAATGTATGGATCGCAACGAATCAAGGATTAGATTTATACAATCCCGACAATTCGCAGTTCAAACATTATAATACATCGACCGTTCCTGATTTTCCCTCAAATGATATCATGACACTGGCTGAAGGCAGCAATGGTGATTTATACCTCGGACATACCTATAGCGGATTCACTATTTTCTCTCCGGATAACAACAGTTTTAAGAATTTCACTCATTCACCTCAAAACAAAAATTCACTTCCGGATAATACGATCCATTCTATATTTGTTGATACCAATTCTAAAATCTGGATTGCAACCAACTGCGGACTATCGCTTTTTGATCCCTTCAGAGAAACATTCCGCAATTTCAAAGATGTCAGTGGAATTCACTATACGATGCAAGGAGCTGTCTATAATGTCTATAGTACCAGTGATGGCCGGATATGGGTAGGTACAGTCTCTGATCTTTGTTATTTCGACTCCAAAGACACAGACCTGATTTTATCCGGAAAAAAGAATGTTAATCATATGTTTATTCAAGATATTTATTGGGGAATATCAAATCCAACCGTTTATTGTGTCTTTGAAGACTCTTTCAAAAATATTTGGATAGGTTCAAACGGCGGAGGAGCCAGCTTTATCAGCAGCACTTCATCCTTCTTTCATAGTTGGAGAATTAATAAGATACCGGGAGTCACTAATGGTCTCAATGACAAAGAAGTACTAACAATATGTGTTGCTGACAATGGCAATGTATGGATGGGAACCGACGGGGGAGGTATCAATGTCAACATTGATGGTAAGAATTGTATGTTTTACTCCCATGATACAGGAGATATTTCATCAAATGCTTATCATTCTTCTCTAAAAGATTCTAACGGAGATTTATGGTTTGGAAATATGTATAATGAAATGGGGATCGATGTTTTTATAAGCAAAGAAGACAGATTCATCCATTACACTCCGCAGGGAAACGGTTCGGTTATCTATTGTCTCTTTGAAGACAACCAGAGAAATGTATGGATTGGCAGCAGCAACGGGTTGGAAATTTACAACCTGATAACTAAGAAAAAAGATTTTCTAAATAAAGAGAACAGCCAACTATTAACTAATGAAATCAGAGCTGTTTCACAAGATAAAAACGGGAATATATGGATCGGCACTCTCAATAAAGGAATTAGTATATATAATCCGGAGAGCAAGACCATGAAACATATAAATGAGCACACTATATTTGAGAATTGTGTAATCAATCAGATATTCAGGGATTCTAAAAACAGAATTTGGATTGCAACAACAGAAGGATTAGTCTTATTCCCCAATGAGCAGTCAGATACTTACCAACTGTTTAACACCCAAAACGGACTAGCCTGTAATTTAGTCTGTTCCATTGAAGAAGATTCAGAAGGTAATATCTGGCTAAGCACCCATTCAGGTATCAGTTGTTTCTTTGAGCCAGAAAAAAGATTTCTTAATTATGACCATAAGGACGGTACCCTATTTGGTACATATATGAACAACTCTGTCGGTAAGGCTCAAGACGGAACTATTTATTTCGGCAGTATCAATGGCGTGTGCTACTTTAATCCCAAAGACAGACCTTCGAATATAATTCTTCCTCCGGTAATATTTACCGATTTCAAAGTCTATGGCAGAAAACCTCACGAAGATGCAATTGACACATCCATACCTATGACAGACGGGAAAATCATGCTTAACCACAATCAGAATATATTCAGCATTACGTTCAACGTCATGAACAAATCCCTGCAAGGTAAAGTTGAATATGCCTATAAACTGGAAGGATTAGAGGAAAACTGGATTAATATAGGAGGAGATAATCAAGTTACATTTCGCAATATTCCTTATCGTAACTATAAATTGCATATTAAGGCGCGTTATAAAAATCAGGAATGGCAGACTAACTACTCAACCCTGTTCATCAGCATCAATCCTCCGTTTTGGCTCAGTTGGTGGGCTAAATTGATATATGTAGCAGGTATAGCCACCATCATATTCTTCATAATTAAATCTTATAAAAAACGCTTGCAGTTACGCAGCTCACTATCACTTGAGAAAGAAAAAGCCCAGAAACAGCAGGAATTGAATGAAGAACGATTGAGATTTTATACCAATATCACTCACGAACTGAAAACTCCATTGACGTTAATACTCGGACCACTTGAGGACCTGCAGTGCGATTCAAGAATTCAAGAGGAACACATGAAGAAGATTTCTCTTATTCATAAAAGCACAATCCGCCTGTTAAATCTGGTCACTCAAATATTGGAGTTCCGTAAAACAGAAACTCAAAACAAGAAGTTATGTGTAATTGAAGGAAACATTGTCGAAAAGATTCAGGAAATCGGTTTCAAATATAAAGAACTGAACAGAAATGCCGATATCACATTTGATATGATTACTGATGCAGACAAAATACAGATATATTTTGACCAGGAAGTAATTTCGATGATTGTCGATAACCTTTTATCCAATGCATTCAAATATACCTATAAGGGAACCATCACGCTTGCTTTGCGGTCAGTAATAGCCAATGATATAGAATACACCGAAATTGAAATAGCTGACACAGGAATCGGAATCCCCCAAGAGGATATCTCACGTATATTCGAACGGTATTATCAAACTAATATAAGAAAAAACATACCCGGATTCGGTATAGGACTCGCTTTAGTGAAAAACCTGGTAGATTTGCATGAGGGCACTATCCTGGTGGATAGTGAACCCAATGTAGGTTCTTCCTTCCGTGTCCGGTTAATAACCAATAATTCCTATCCCGATGCCATACATATCAATGCCAATCTCAAAGAATCTATAGACGAAGAGAAATCAAGTAAACCCATCGTTTTAGTAGTAGAAGACGAGGGCGACATCCGTGATTATATTGCTGAAGCACTGATGGGTTCTTACGATGTTCTTGTTGCAGAGAATGGAGAACAAGGGTGCCAGGCCGCCTTCACAAGTACTCCCGATATAATTATCAGCGATATCATGATGCCCGTGAAAGATGGAATCGAGTTATGCAAGGAAATTAAAAACAACATTGCAACCAGCCATATTCCTGTAATACTGTTGACAGCAAAAGACACGTTACAAGATAAAACAGAAGGGTATGATGCCGGTGCCGACTCCTACGTCACCAAACCTTTCAGCGCATCTTTACTTAAAAGCAGAGTGGCCAATTTATTAGAAGGAAGGAGAAAAATAGCTTCCTTAATATCTTCAAGCACCCATCTTAAGCAATCTATCATCAAAGAATCATTAAACAAAATAGATAATGAATTCATTGAGAGAATAACAAGGATCATAGAAGAAAACTTGATGGATGAAAAAATAGATGTGCCCACAATAGCCCAGGAGTTATCAATGAGCTACTCCTCTCTTTATAGAAAAATAAAGGCCCTGACGGGGATGTCTACAGGAGAATTTATCCGTAAACTGAGGCTCAGGAAAGCAGAGCAACTATTGCTCTCAGGAAAGTATAATATTTCAGAAATAGCCCATCAGGTTGGGCTGAACTCCGTATCTTATTTCAGAGAATGTTTCAAAGAGGAATACGGGATGTCTCCATCAGAGTATATAAAACAGTTGAAGTAAACGAGAATCTCCCCTAAGTCCATTCCTTCTTAAGGGAGATTCTACTTAAACTATTTTGTAACAATTGGAATTATCAATAAAGCATGATCTGATCCAAAACGACACCCTCGTCCAATGCCTTAATCACCAGCTTATGCGATTTTCGTTTGTTGACGGGTAGTTTCACTTTTCGAATGGCTTGATTGCGCAACACATTTTCTTTCCATTCTTCACTACGCCCTTTGGTTTCATAAGAAACGGTTTGCGGAGCCGATTTATCAACTGACAGTGTGAAACGCAGTTGTTTTTCATCCATAGGATGATTGGGTAACAAGCGTATTTCAACTTCCACAGAATCGGTCTTCCAGTCATCAAAAGCAAAAGTAAGAGAAGTGTTTTTGCCAATACCTGCCGCTTTGCCCTCATATCCCAACCCTTCGCACTGTAAAGGATTTCCTGCTGTACAATCCATAGCATTCCATTTATAGGCAGGAGTTTTCTCATTTACCATAGGCGTAACGGCAGTTTCATGTGCCACACGTTTAAAGACAGGGAGTTTGCGGGGTTGAAAATCCATCATGTGAATCCACTTTCCGTTTTGCAAAGCGTTATACCGACGCGTCAGTGAAGCAATGCTATCGAAAGCTGCATAACTTTGTTCCCAATCGACCTTTCCGTGACGGGCAAGTTGCGCATTCAGGAACTTCCGGTTCATTTGGTCGGCGGCTTGTACGGGATATTTTACCAATTGCATATAGGCATCCTTCCGGTGGGCAGGAAGCTTGGCCTCAACTTCTTCGACTACGGAAGACAAAGCGGCATAATCTTTCAAGCGTCCACGAATGGTCTGTTCACTCCAAGGCAGGTCTTTTACTTTCTTATAAATAGGGTCACGTTCTTCTTCACGCGTATTTCCAATGAACTCGGGCTTGCGGATATAGGCCAAGCGGTAATGTTCTTGCATCACCGGAAGCAGAGTCTTTGCGTATTCCGTACCAAACTCTCTGCCCAACCAGTTCTTCAAATGGGTTGTAACACCTTCTTCAGCCACCTGTTCTATATTCCACGCCATATCAAGGAATAGCTCAATCTGATATTCGGCAGGTTTGATATCACCCACATTCAGGACCCACATTTTCTGGATGCCACGGTCATAGGCCAGTTTCATCTGCTGATAGAGCAGATACGGGCTAAAAGTACCCAACCAGAGATAATCGTGCGGACGTCCCCAATAGGATACGTGATAATAGATGCCGTTTCCACCTTTGCGGGCTTGTTCTTCCGGCGTAGGGAAGTGACGGATATAGCCATAATTATCATCACACCAGATCAACGTGACATCATCGGGCACCTTCAATCCGGCATTATAAATGTCGAGTACTTCCTTGTAAGGTATGAAAGCCTGCGGAATGGCGGTGACATCTTTATTCACATACTTCTCCAGCAAACCACGCTGGTCTTTAAGCACACGTTCCAATACTGCTTTCTGTTCTTCAACAGTTTTAGCTCCTTGCATTTGTCCGTCGTGCACGCCACGCATACCCAAAGTATAGATATTTTCTTGTCCCGCTACTTCTTTCACGCGGTCTTCCCAGAATTTGTAAACGGAAGCACTGTTATTCACATAGTCATAATCGCCCTCTCCCCTTCTTCTCCATTCGCCGGCAGCATTGCACACCATTGGTTCGCAATGGGAAGAACCGATAAAGATACCGAATTCGGCAGCTACTTCCCGATTACCTTTTGTCAGGAAAAAGGGCAAGGTACACTCATGCATGGCAGGCCAATAAGTATTAGCCCGCAGGCGGAGCAATAACTCAAAGATGCGACGGTTCGTCTTAGGACCGATTTGCTGCTGATCGGCAGGCTCGTAATTCTTACTGCTCCAAGGCATCAATCCCCAATCTTCATCATTGATGAAGATGCCACGGTATTCTACGGAAGGAGACTGTGTCGTTTGGTAATTTGCGGGTAAAGTAAAAGATGTCTTTTTTTCCGGCACCACATCCGCCCACCATTCCCACGGCGATACTCCTATCAGGCGGGAAAGCTCCATAATACCATAAGCTGTACCATGTGCATCGCTTCCGGCTACCAGTAGTTTTCCATCCGGTAAAACAGTCAGTAGAAAAGCTTGTTTTTTATCTTTCAGACAAGAAAGATCCACACCAGTTGCCTCTACCAATGAAGTTTTTCCTACAGTTCCCACTATGATATCCCCTTTCCGGACATTCATAACGGCGGGAGCCGAAAATACCGATTGATAGTCATGCGCAAACAATTTCAAGGCAGTTTGCACCACTTGTGCTTCTGTTTTATCACAGACCAATGTAACCAATTGCCCGGAACGTAAATTAAACTGTGCCCAGCCAAGCTGCGCAATAAAAAGCAAAAATAAACTGATAAGCCCTTTTTTCATATATTCCAAGTTATTTTTCAAAGATACATTCTATCATTCGGTTAGAAAGCTTATTTTTATAGCTCCCCCATACGGATTGAAGTCAAAAGCCAGCTTATCATCCCGATCTTTTACCAACAGACTCTTTCCATTTTGAGATACCTTCACTTTTTCCCTTCCTTTCTTATCCAACACCATTGTCAAAGGTTCGTCGAATAATTCTTTGTCCAACGACAAACGAGGTGTAACCACCCACTGCGATTTCTTTTTCACAATGTCCAGTTGTACATTCTTCCGTTCTTTCACATAAGCCGCTACTTCACGAAAAGTACCTACCCAAATATTGTCTTCCTGATTTTTCACTCTACGAAAATGTTCCCATAATATATCCGGAGAAGTGAAAGCATCATAACCAGTAGAGATGCCATGTATCATAGCCACTCCCCAATCACCGGCAATCATAAGCTCCTTCACCCATTTATCCAGCGACTCAACCGTGGATTCCGATTTATCACCACCCACACCATGTTGCCTTGTACGAGTAGCCACTCTACCTTCCGAGGCTTTCCGCAATATCACTTCATCAAAGGCATTGAACGGATAACAGAATGTTAGAGGTTTCTTACCTATCATTGCTCCAATAATGCTATCATTCTTCTCTATTTCCATTTTCACTCCATCTGAGTTAAGATGCTTCAAATTCGCATGCGACCAGCTATGATTGGAGATTTCATGTCCTTTGTCAGACATTTCTTTCATCTGCGGCCAAGTCATACGTGACTTATCTTGCCGCGCAGCCTCATTCTCTATAGTGTTCCCGCATACCCAGAAAGTACCTTTAAATCCAACCTTCTCCATTTCAGGGAAAACAAGCGTATAGTGCTCCTGTAAACCATCATCAAAAGTATAGCTGACAGCACATTCTTTATTGTCTTTATAATCGGCTACATATACTTCCGGATCACGGTGGCGAATATATGGCACCAGTTCCGGCACTACTTTGGCTACAGCCTCAATAGCAATCCCTGCCACCACTTTTCCACCATATACATTCAGGTGGGTATTATCTACCTTTCCTTTCGGACAGAAGTCATACTTACCCGCGGGCACCCACATAAAAAGTTCCTTTGATTTTTCCACTCCCATCCGGACTACCAGATCGTGGGTTAATTCGTTCAAATCGACAAAAGGTACCCCCATTTCTTCAGCTACTTTGCGGGGAGAAATCAAATATTCGCCATGTGTATCTACCAGTATATTTCCTTCTTTTTCATAACTACCTTTATTTTCCGTTGCCCCTTCCGGTGGGAAATTCCTACGCACAATTGAATTAAACAACACCGGATAAGCCCCTTTTTCACGTGTCTCCGTAACAAAGCGACGCAGATTATTATCAAAAGTACTTCCCGGATCAGTGTGGAGTTTCTCCGATGGCTTTTCGTCATTATGACCAAACTGGATAAACACATAATCACCTTTCTTCAGCCTTGAAACAACTGTATCCCAACGTCCTTCATTGATAAAACTAAGCGAACTCCTTCCATTCCGGGCATGGTTATCAACCACAACATCTTCTGTCAGGAAATCGGGAAGCATTTGCCCCCAGCCACGCTCAATATTACCATTCCTCAGGCTTTTGTTGGCCATGGTGGAATCACCGATCATAAAGATAGTAATGGTATCTTTCTTTTCAACAGTAAAAGCTGAAAGAATCAACAATGCACAAAGTACAGACAGTAGCTTGATTTTCATGTTTCTCATTCTATAAAAATTTCAGCAAAGATAAGAAAGAATAGCAAAGGAATGCATGGAGTAACGTACCATCCTTTGTATTATCGTACAATCAAAAGCTGTAAATGTATTATCACATCGGGCTTTTAGTATCTTCAGCCAATGGTTTTACAACTTCCACTAGTTTAGCATTCACGAGTTTCAACTCCACAAGTTTGTTGAACATTAGTTTACCCACATACTCGGTCCACGGACCATCAAAGTGAAGCTTATCAACCTGTAGTCCGGTATCACTCAGATCTATAGCATAAACATTGGGCAATTCCCGCGCCACCTTAAATTGCGCAGCTTCAACCACAGGATTATACTGGTGGGAAGCATGTGATACGGTCCCGAATATAAAAGGTAATGTCTTGTCCTTTTCATTCTTTGTCACGGAATATATCTGTTCCCGCATGAAAGTTATCATATCCTTGAAATTCTGATAGTAATCATCTGCCTTATTACGGTCACTCTCCCCCTGATGCCACATGATCGCTTTCACATCATAACCATCAGGAAGATGTGAAAGGGTAGTGTCAACACATTTGGTAAAGCCTTCAGTCAATGAAAGCGTCAATGACATTCCACCTTTCCCGCTACAATGAGCTTTATTACCTTTAATCCAGTTTCGGTTGGCATACCAGATAGGTTTACCAGCCTCAGTTATACCCGGAGCAATGGCTGTTCCACCATAAGTACATTTAATAGCATAAAAATCAGTATTCAAAGCACTGTCTATAAAATAGTTAGTCACATCGCAAAAAGCGAAAGTATCTCCGAACTTAAAGTTGCCAAACTTTCCTGACTGTTCCGAACGCACAAAGGCATAACGAAGATGCTTATAACAAGAGTCATTAAGATAGGCCGGAAGATATTCTACCGATTCTCGGCCTTCTGCATTTGATTGACCTGCTGTAATAAAAACACTTGCCGGGTTCTGTGATGAGGCAGTAATTTGCGACATTAAAAGTACAAAAGAAAAAAGAAGTTTACGGTATCTCATAATTATGTAAATTAAGAATGATGTAACACTAGATTAATTATTTAACGCAAAGCTAAATGCCATAGCTAAAAGTATCGCTATTCTTTTCAGTTTTTTCTTCTCCATCGCGATACCATATATCATCACCCGATTCTTTTTCATTATTCTGCTTTATAAAAAAGCACTCCGACACGTATTCCGTGTCTTGATGAATACGGCCGAAGTGCAGTGAAACTTAGTGTATATCCTTATAAACCTATTGTATTCTATTATTTTTCAGCAGAATGGTCGACAACTGTAGGCCAATAAGGATTCTGATACAGAGGAGAGAGCTCCACTGAAACGTGGTCAGAAGCGGTGAGTTGGAACTGACGGATAGGCAGCGGTTGGAGGTAATGCGCCATATGCCAAGTCAGACCGTCCTTATACGAGTTGCCGGAAGTCATATTCTTCTCCAGAGGACGTACATACTCGCTTATTGTGGGACTGGAAATTATAGCACTTGAGCTACCATCATAATGCTTGGGTTCAAAATTGTACCATGAAGTCATCTCCGAGTTCCACAGGTGGAAACCTTCCACGTGATACCTTTCATTTTTCATCTGATCGTAAGAACGCCAGCGATGTAAGTCCATACTACGGAGGCCCTCAGCCATCAGCTCACAGCGACGCTCACGGCGGATATTGTAGAGAACAACATCATCAATAAGCTGACCAGCAGTATATGCGCCCCAATCAAGCTTTTCCTTCGACATATCGGTTGCACCAATTGTGGTATTAGGGTCAATGGCAGCACCCTGGAAGCCGGCAGTCTCGCGAATCAATTTCCAGTATTCAAGGATATGGCCGTCATTGATATTCTTGCTAATCATATATTGAGCCTCGATGTAGTTAAGAAGAGCCTCGGTGGCACGATAGGTGATTGATGCCGTCCAGCTAGTATAGTTCCCAGCCATAGCCTTGTCGAACG
>ENA-OPJH01000103-OPJH01000103.1-human-gut-metagenome-genome-assembly--contig:-NODE-103-length-20551-cov-2.130904_pt1 | contig 20551 bp, 19 predicted proteins | sample MGYA00241418_ERZ501666 | MGnify/ENA primary metagenome ERZ501666 (study PRJEB25962, sample SAMEA2042289) | human gut metagenome | biome: human gut; feature: human-associated habitat; material: faeces...
AAGAAACTTGTAGCGTATTTTTCTGCGTCCGGCGTGACCGCGAAGGTTGCCGAGACGCTGGCAGAGGCAATCGGCGCGGACATCTTTGAGATTGAGCCGAAGGTGCCTTACACGGAAGCTGATCTGAACTGGATGGACAAGAAAGCCCGCAGCACGATTGAGATGAACGATCCTGCCTCCCGTCCTGAGATTGCCGTCAAGCGGGACAACATGAAGGACTATGATACCATCTTTGTGGGCTTCCCGATCTGGTGGTATGTCGCGCCGACGATTATCAATACGTTCCTTGAGAGCTATGATTTGACCGGCAAGACGATCATCCCGTTTGCAACCTCCGGAGGAAGCGACATTGGCAAGACGAACGAACGCCTTGCGCCGAGCTGCAAAGGCGCAAAGCTGATGGACGGCAAGGTTTTCAAGGGCAGCGTCGGGCATCAGGAGCTTGCGGCGTGGGTTGAAGGACTTGGACTTTAAGGGGCAGACAACTCGGGATTTAATGGAGGGATGTTTCTATGAAATCTTTTGTTTGCAGTTTGTGTCACAATGGCATACTTGGAGGAGGTCTGTACCTCGATAGTCAGTCGCTTACTTACAAGACAAACAAGCTTACAGTTGACAAAAAATACAGAAATTTAGTTTTGCCGATGCAGGAAATAAAAGAAATCTCTTGGAAGTGGATAGTCTTTCCAATTGCAACAGTTAATATGAAAAATGGAGAACTATATAAATTCATTATTTTCAATAAATCACGCTTTGCAAAATGGTTTCAAGAGTATTCTCGATAAATACAAAGTGTCAAATTCCGGTTTAATGAACAGGAGATGATGATCGCATGAAAATCCTACATGAACTTTCTTGGCTATGGGAAACGCTGGGCATTGCGCTTGTTGCTGCGGCTGTCTGCATGGCTTGCGCTGCGCTGATTGGCAAGGCAGCGAAGAAGAAGCTCGACAAAAAGGTGTTGGCGGTCGTAGGGGCAGCGGCATTTGTGGGCGCGATTCTGGCGGTCATTCTGATCGCCCGGACACCGATGCCGCTTTGATAGGACGGAGGATAGAATAATGCCGCTTCAAATTGTCAGAAATGACATCACAAAAATGAATGTGGACGCCATCGTCAACGCTGCCAACGAGTCGCTGCTGGGTGGCGGCGGTGTGGACGGCTGCATTCATCGCGCTGCAGGACCGGAGCTGCTGGCGAAATGTGAAACGCTCCACGGCTGCAAAACCGGGAGCGCAAAAATCACGAAGGGCTACAAGCTGCCCTGCAAATATGTCATTCACGCAGTCGGTCCGCGCTGGTATGACGGGCGGCATGGTGAGCGCGAACGGCTGATCTCATGCTATCGGACTTCGCTCATGCTGGCGAAAGAATACGGCTGCGAATCGGTTGCGTTCCCTCTGATTTCCTCCGGCATTTTCGGCTATCCGAAGGATCAGGCTCTCAAAGTGGCGATTGACACCATTAGCAGTTTCCTTCTCGAAAACGAAATGACGGTGTACATCGTCATTTTTGACCGCAAAGCCTATCAGATCAGCGGCAAGCTGTTTGCCGATATTGCAGCGTACATAGATGACCGCTATGTGGACGAGCATACTGATAATCGTTCCGAGCGTCTGCGCAGGATGAACGCCTTCCGGATGGAAGAACCCATGCCTTGCGAGGCATCCGTTTGTGAAGAGGCAATCGAACAGCTCATGCCTCCCGTCTCTGCGGCGCCTGCCCCCAAAAAGGCGGCAACCCTTGATGACGCGCTGGGACAGATCGACGAGAGTTTTTCCGAGATGCTTCTGCGAAAGATTGATGAGCGCGGCATGACGGACGCGCAGTGCTATAAGAAGGCGAATATTGACCGGAAGCTCTTCTCGAAGATCCGCTCGGACAAGTCTTATAAGCCTTCCAAGCCCACGGTCATTGCGTTTGCCATTGCCCTTGAGCTGCCGCTTGTTGAAATGAAGGATATGCTCATGAAGGCTGGCTTTGCGCTCTCCCACTCCAACAAGTTTGACATCATCGTGGAGTATTTCGTGGAGCATGGGAACTATAATGTCTTTGAGATCAACGAGGCTCTGTTTGCCTTCGACCAAAGTTTAATAGGAGCATAAGGTCTATGGATAAAGTGTTTCAGAAATTTTTGCGAAGTGGTATTGACCTTTCGCCCGTAGGAGTGAAGCGTCGTGAAGATAACAACCCATACTTTTGCACGCCAAAAGGTGCATCTATTTTTGGCTGGGCGGGTGTGGACGGCATCCACTTCTGCTTTGTTCGAGACTTTGGCGGTATGGTATTTTCCGTCAGTCCCATGAACTCGGCTCCGGATTTTGTTCATCCGCTGGCAAACGATTTTGAAGACTTTCTGAGGTTGCTCCTTGCTTGCAGTGATTCGGCAGCGCTGGAACAGGCGTGGATGTGGGATAAAGCCCAGTTTGAAGCCTTTTTGCAGGACAACCCTCCAACGCAGGATCAGCAAAGAACGCTATCAGAGCTTGCTGAGAAAATGAAATTGACGCCTATGGAACAGCCGTGGGTATACATCAAAAAGCTGCAAGCATCTTTTGATTATAGTAAGATCAAGTACACCGAGGACTATTATGATGTTGATATGAACCCAGAAGCAGAACCGACCATGCCTGAGTGGAAGGTCTACTTTGAGGGAAACTTCTGGGGACATTCGGGAAAAGACCATGCCGGAACGGAAATCCGGTTGAATAAGCAATTTGACTGGGCGAGGCATCATTGGGTTATTCCTGCGGCGTATTCTTGCAGCAAGGGACTCGTCATGGACTTTTGTATGCGTACCCCGGAAGAAGACATTCGCAAGTTCATAACTAAATGGGATTTACACCCCGAAAACGACTCCTGCGAATACTTCACGCAGGAGCAGCAAATGCAGATAGATTTAGACAATCCACTTTGCCTTGACTTTATTCCTCGTTTGGAATTGAACGGGAAAACAATGCTGACCTCCCACGGCTGTTCCGTGGTCTTTAATCCATGTTTGCCAGACGGGGTGATCAATGAAGCGGAAGCAAAGTGGGCATTGGAACACTATGATTTGGATACATCCTATGGATGGATGATTTTTCGGGCAGCTTTTCCGTGGACAAGCAAACGCCGTCCTGAAATAAAAGCCCTCTCCCTTACAATGGAGCAGCAGTCGTGTCGTGTCCCGGGACCACATTTCAAGGCACACGCTCCCGGTGATTCGTTTTCTTTCCTCCATCCGGTCAGTGGAAAAAAATACACATTGACTGTACAGGAATTAGAGCAGCAGACAATTTCCGAAAAGCGTTACGGTTCTGACCGCTGGTTTTATCCTACGCATTTTACTGCTATGAGCTATACACTTTCTCCTGAACCTGACAGCGATGTTACGATCTGTGATTGCGCTGAGGGGGACAAGCCTTTGGAAATTGCGCCATGCTCTGACCGCTATGCACCAGAGGCACGAAACGATATTGCTTGTATCGGCATTATCGGCGGAGCGGACGGTCCAATCGCAATCGTGTGTGGAGACAGCTCAAAAGAAAAACTTCATGCAGTTTGTTCCTCTCTACACTTTGAGCCGGTGGAGGGTGATATTGAATGGCGTATCGTATTCAACATTAAAAGCTCCAATGAAATGTCATTAGGGCTGATCTAAGAAGAAAGCGGAGGCAAAGAAGGTGAAACAACACACTTACATCGCAATCGACCTGAAATCCTTCTACGCCTCCGTGGAGTGCCGGGAGCGCGGCTTAGATCCTCTGGACACAAACCTTGTTGTCGCGGACGAAAGCCGGACGGATAAGACCATCTGCCTTGCCGTCACGCCCTCCCTCAAGAGCTACGGTATCTCCGGACGCGGGCGGCTGTTTGAAGTCAAGCAGCGTGTGAAGGAAGCAAATGCCGGACGGCAGCACGATGCGCCGGGACACAGGCTGGACGGTACATCACACTTCTTCTCGGAGCTGCAAGCAGACCCTTCTCTGGCGATTGACTTCATCATCGCGCCGCCGCGCATGGCTTACTACATGGAGCACAGCACCCGCATCTATCAGGTTTATCTCAAGTATATTGCCCCGGAAGATATTGTGGTCTACTCCATCGACGAGGTGTTCATGGACGTGACGGACTACCTGAATACTTACAAGCTCTCGGCACATGATCTCGCCATGAAGATCATCCTCGATGTGCTTGAAACAACCGGCATCACAGCAACCGCAGGAATCGGCACGAATCTTTTCCTCTGCAAAGTGGCAATGGACATTGTGGCGAAGCACATCCCCGCCGACAAGAACGGCGTCCGCATTGCAGAGCTGGATGAGATGAAGTTCCGGCGTGAGCTTTGGTCTCATCAGCCCCTCACGGACTTCTGGCGCGTGGGTCGGGGCATTGCCAAGAAACTTGAGCAGAACGGGATGTTCACCATGGGTGATGTTGCCCTCTGTTCAGAGCGGAACGAGGACTTGCTTTACAAGCTGTTCGGCAAGAATGCGGAATTGCTCATTGACCATGCGTGGGGCTGGGAGCCTACGACCATTGAGGCAATCAAGGCATACCGTCCCAGCTCCAACAGCCTCAGCTCCGGTCAGGTATTGCACTGTCCCTATGAGCCGCAGAAGGCGAAGCTGGTTGTCCGGGAAATGACGGACTTGCTTGTGCTGGACTTGGTGGACAAGGGGCTTGTCACCGACCAGATGGTTCTCACAGTTGGCTACGACATTGAGAACCTGACTGATCCGGCGCGACGGGCAAAGTATCACGGCGCGGTTGAGACAGATCATTATGGGAGGCAGATTCCGAAACAGGCGCACGGCTCTATCAATCTCGACGGTCACACATCATCTACTCGCAAAATAATGTGTGCTGTGTCAGAACTCTTCGACCGGATCGTGGATAAGAATCTGCTTGTCCGCCGTATGTATGTTGTTGCAAATCATGTCCTGCCGGAAGCGGACGCGCCGAAGAAAAATGACGGTGCTGTCCAGCTCGACCTCTTTACCGACTATGCCGCCGAAGAGGAAAAACAGAAAGCCGAAGATGCCGCTTTGGAGCGTGAGCGGAAGATACAAGCCGCCACGCTTGCCATCAAGAAGAAGTATGGAAAGAACGCCATCCTCAAGGCAATGAATCTTGAAGAAGGTGCAACCGCGAAAGACCGCAATGCGCAGATTGGAGGGCATAAGGCGTGAACGGAAAATACGACGAGATCATGGGACTTCCTCACCACGTTTCCAAAACGCGACCACAAATGCCGATGTCAGATCGTGCAGCGCAGTTTGCACCCTTTGCCGCCCTCACCGGCTATGATTCTGCAATCAAGGAAACCGGACGTCTGACCGACGAAAGGATTGAGCTTGATGAGGGAGCCTTGACCGCTTTGAACATGAGGTATCAGCTTCTCATGGATGCCCTTGATGAAGAGCCGGAGGTTGAAATAACCTACTTCAAACCTGATGAGCGCAAAGCTGGCGGTGCGTATGTAACTGCAACCGGCGCAGTCATAAAGGTTGATGACTTTGAGCGCCTAATTACCATGCAGGACGGCACGAAGATTCCGATGGATGACATCCTAAGCATTGACGGAGAGCTGTTCTTATCCTTAGAATAATGTCGCTTGCCATGCGACCAAATGAAGTGAATACCGAAGTACAATATGACTGTAAGGTGAGACACCAAGCAGTCATTTTTTTATATACGGAGGTACAAAACATGAGAAAGAACATGACGGAGATCGTATTCATCCTTGATCGCAGCGGCTCTATGAGCGGACTGGAAACAGACACCATCGGAGGATTCAACTCCATGATTGAAAAGCAGAAAAAAGAGAATGGCGAGGCATTGATCTCTACCGTTCTCTTTGACAACGTGAGCGAGGTTATCCATGACCGTGTGCCGGTTCAGAAGGTGGAGCCGATGACCGACAGGGACTATTCCGTTCGCGGATGTACTGCCCTTCTGGATGCTATCGGCGGAGCAATTCATCACATTGGGAATGTCCACAAGTACGCAAGAAATGAGGATGTCCCTGAACATACGCTGTTCGTCATCACAACGGACGGCATGGAGAATGCAAGCCGCCGTTATGACAGCGAGACAGTTAAGAAAATGATCGAGCGGCAGAAGGAAAAGTACGGCTGGGAGTTTCTATTCCTCGGCGCAAATATTGACGCAGTTGAAACGGCAAAGCACTTCGGTATTGGAGCAGACCGAGCGGTCAATTATCACTCTGACCATAAGGGAACGCAGCTCAACTATGAGGTTCTGAGCGAAGCGGTTTCTGCTGTCCGTTGCAGCGTACCACTGGGTACGAATTGGAAAAAGCGTATTGATGAGGACTTTAATTCCAGAAAGGACGGGAGAAAGCAATGAGAACGATCACCGTAAAAGGGACAGGCAATGTCTCCGCAAGACCGGATTACATCATCCTCTCCTTGAACATTGAAACCTTATCTAAAACCTATGACCGTGCAATGTCGGAAGCTACCGAGAGAATCGAAAGACTGCAAGGTGCCGCAGTCTGCGTTGGGTATCACAAAGAAGACTTGAAAACCACGAGCTTTGATGTCCAGACAAGGTACGAGAACGTCAAGGATCGGCAAGGAAATTACAAGCGAGAGTTTGTCGGATATGCTTGCAGCTATCGCTTGAAACTTGCATTTGACTTTGACAGCAAACAGCTTGCAAAGGTCATTTCTGCGATTGCGGATTGCGGTGCAAAGCCGGAACTCAGTATCGCATTCACTGTAAGAAACCCATCAGCGGTCAGCGAAAAGCTGCTGATCAGCGCGACGGAGAACGCCAGAGCGAAGGCGGAGATTCTTTGCAAAGCATCAGGCAGTACGCTTGGGCAGTTGCTCAACATCGACTACAACTGGGGCGAACTCAATGTGTATTCCAGAACGAGCTACGAGGTTGAAGACTGCATTCAGCCTCTTATGGCGATGAGTAAATGCTCTGCGCCGGAGATCGAGCCGGACGATATTGACGTGTCGGACACCGTGGCTTTCACATGGGAAATCCAATGATTTTTTGACTTTTTTGAAATCCGGTACTCAACAAACGCTCTTATTGTGTCCGTTGTAAAGTGAAGGGACATTTCACGGAGGAATCTTCGGGGAATACGATTTTGGGAGATTAGCAAGCAAATCCGGTGAGTACCCACCGGAGAAAAATCAGTTAAGGAGACCCTGCCCTTAACATCAGATTTTTGCTTGTTGGGATAGTCCCAAACCCTTCTAATCTTTACGACGGAGGGCGCAGCATGGTACGAAGAACGCGAGACATTCAGAAGAAGATTTGGCTGACACCACAGGAAGAACGGACGATTGCAAAGAAGATGGAGATGATCGGCACGGAGAACTTCGGTGCGTATGCAAGGAAGATGCTGATCGACGGTTACATCATTGTCGTAGACTACACAGAGCAGAAAAAGCTCGCCGCCGAAATCAACAAGATCGGCGTGAACATCAATACCGTCTGCCGCAGAATCAACTCGACGGGACGATTCTATCAGGACGATATTGACGAGCTGAAAGAAAAGATGGACGCGGTATGGCAGTTACTAAAATCAAAGCAATCCGAGGAACTTTGAGCAAGGCAATCGCGTACATTCTGAATCCCGAAAAGACAGACGAGAAGCTGCTGGTCTCGTCCTACGGCTGTGCCAGCGAGACCGCAGCGCGGGAATTTGAATGGACGCGGAAAATAGCCGAGCAAAAAGGGATGAATCCGGTCAGGATCATAGCCCGTCATGTGATCCAGTCCTTTGAAATCGGAGAGGTCACACCGGAGCTTGCCCACGAGATCGGCAAGCAGTTTGCAGATGAAATCCTCGGAGGAAAATATGAGTATGTGCTGACCACTCACATTGACAAAGACCATGTTCATAACCATCTGATTTTCAATGCGGTTGACTTTGTGAACTACCACGCATACAAGAGCTACAAGCGGATTTACTATGATATGCGTGAGGTCAGCGACCGGCTCTGTAAGGAAAACGGTCTCTCTGTTATCCCGCCCTCTCAGAACAAAGGCATGGGCTACAAGGAGTACACCGAAGCCAAGCGCGGCACGAGCTGGAAGCAAAAGCTCAAGCAGACCATTGACCGACTCGTCATCACAGCGAAGGATTACGATGATTTTCTGCGGCTCATGCAGGAAGCCGGTTATGAAATCAAGACCGGCAAATATATCTCCTTTCGCGCTGAAGCTCAGGAGCGGTTTACTCGTTCTAAGACCATCGGAGAGAACTACACCGAGGAACGCATCAAGGAGCGGATTGCCGGACGGACGCCGCGCAGAAACCGGAGGCAGACCGTGCCGAAGGGCATCTCTCTCATCGGAGATATTCAGGAGCGGATCAGACTTATCGACAGCAAGGGCTATGAGTATAAAGCCAAGCTCACGATCCTCAAGGAAGCGGCGCGGACACTCAACTATCTCACGGAAAACAACTTGCTCCAATACGCCGATCTTGAGAAGAAGGTCGAGGATGTTCACAGTTCCTATGACCGTACCGGTAAGGAACTGAAAGGCATTGAAGCACGACTGCGGGAAGTCCAGCCGCTCATCAAAAACATCTCAAACTACCAGCGCCTCAAGCCCGTATATGACGCCTTCCAGAAGGCAAAAGACAAGCCGAGTTTCAAGGCAAAGCACGAAGCCGAGCTTGTGATCTTTGAGGCAGCGCGGAGTACACTGCTTGCCATGCAGGGCGATGAAAAACTGCCGAGCTTGAAGACGCTGCAAGCGGAACAGCAGAGACTTCTTGAAGAGCAGCAGCGACTCTATGATGAACGTGCGAAGCTCAAAAAGGAAGCTCGGTCGATCGACACTTTGAAGGCAAATGTGGATGATTTCCTCAGCCCGACACTCTCACAGGAGCATGAAAAAGCAAAAAGCACCGAGTTGGAATAACCATCAAAGCCTGAGCCGTATGAATAAATCGGCTCAGGCTTTCTTCTCCGTGATGCACTCCATGAAATTGAAATATATTTTGAATTTTTGGAGCATCATATTGAAAATTTGAAGCGTTTGGTGTATAATATAATGAGTCTCACTATAAACGTTTGAGAGAGGTGCTTTTATGAAGATAAGCTATAAGAAATTATGGGTAATGCTCATTGAAAGAGAGATCCCGAGATCCACTTTGCGCAAGGATATAGAACTGTCTCCCGGTACGATGAGTAAGCTCAATAAGAACGAGGATGTAGCCCTCTCTGTTCTGCTGCGCATTTGCGACTATTTGGATTGTGACATTGGAGATATATGTGAAGCTGTGCGAACGGGCAAGAAATAGGTCCGAGTCTTCGTGCGGCTATTTTGTTATAGGTAGAGAAAAAAATCTCAGCGAAAGGAGCATATATGGATGTCCTTGAGAATGCTGTGACTGAGAAAAATGTCCTCGTTGAAGCGGCGGCGTTTCCCACAGATGATCGAGTCACCTACAAAGACAGCACCTATGAAATTGTTTCTAAGGTTGCATATTTGATTGGTGTTCCGAAACGCATTTTTGATAATGAGCATGAAGCACCCAAGATAGAGATATACGAAAAACTTGATGCAGACAAAACGGCACGGATAATCCGTCATTTGTGTATCATAAGGACAGCGATTGAAAGAAACTTCAAGCATATCAACGAGCGCATGAAGTTTAGTTATCTCTCAATCAGCAGTATGCCGGAATATGTGCCGCAGGATAGCCTTCAACAACTAAATGCGGATGGCGTTAGTTTTATAAAGAAGTCCAGCACGAAGCTAAATCAGCATATCGTTGAGATAAACAAGCTGATTTCTGATCGGATCAATAATTGCAAGAAGCTATTTCCTCTTTGGCTGAATTGGCTGTATGTAAAAAACCTCTTTCTCATGCCAGATGGCTTGAAAGAGGAAGGGACAAAAGCAGCAGCAGATATTTATTACGCTCATTTACTCTTTTATCCTTACCAGATGTATATAAACTGGGAACCGGAGGATGTCGGTAATCTGCTCTATAACGATAAAAAATTCGTGACGCTGCTTTATCAAATGAACGGTGACTACTTTACAGAGTACAGTAAAGTTTCTGATGCTGGAAGTTACATTAAAGGAAGCATCTACGAGTTTATTGGTAGCAGCGAAAAGGTTGTTGTAGTGGTAGATTGTGAAAATTCTGATCCGTACAAGCTCTGCGCTACGCTCAAGAATCTTGACTATCAGTACACACAAAAGATAGCATCCATCATTCTGTTTGATGATGTGCATAGTGCATCTGCTTGGCGTATTCTGAATAGTTTTACCCACATCCCGGTCGAACACATGATGACCGAACGGGTAAAGCAGAACAAGTCTCTGGTTGATGTGATGCTGATTGCCCGAACTTGTCAGGAGCATTACAAAAACAATGTGGATTCCTTTATTTTGGTGTCCAGCGACTCCGACTATTGGGGGCTGATTTCTTCTTTACCGGAGGCTCGGTTCCTTGTCATGATAGAGCGCGAAAACTGCGGATCAGATTTGAAGAACGCACTTGTCAATGCCGGTATATTCTATTGCTACATTGATGACTTCTACTCCGGCAATGCAGAGGATATTAAGATCGGCGCACTGTTCAAAGAGATGTATCATTACATAGACCAGGCGGTGCGGCTGAATATCTACGAGATGTTCACAGAGGCGTTAAGAGCGACTCGAATTGAAATGAGTTCTTCGGAACAGAAACAGTTTGTGGACAAGTATTTGAAAACGATGCAAATGTCCATTGCGGATAATGGCGATGTGACATTGGAAATAAGACGAAAATGAGTCCGCTATATCGGACAGTTGCTGTGATAAAATAAAAAGAGGATCGGTTGGCAACCAAAAATGATCCTCAAGTATTGGAGATGAAGATATGGCATACCAGAGCGAAGCGGCTCTTGAGCAACAATTCATAGAGCAGCTAAACAAGCAGGAATACAGCACAGTCGATATTCCTGATTATGACGCATTGGTGGAGAACTTCAAAGTTCAGTTTGAAGCCTTCAATGCGCCCAAACTTGATACGCCTATCACCGATAAAGAGTGGGAGCGTATCTTTAACCTCATGCTTGGAAAGTCCGTGTTCCAGAGTGCAAAAATTCTGAGAGACAAGTTTGTCCTTGAGCGTGAGGACGGGACGAAGGTTTACCTGTCTTTCTTCGATCAGGATCATACCAAGAATATCTTCCAAGTAACGCATCAGACAACGGTTGTAGGAAAGTATGTCAACCGCTATGATGTGACGATTCTTGTGAATGGCTTGCCGTTGATTCAGGTCGAGCTAAAGCGCAGAGGTATTGACATTCGAGAGGCGGTCAATCAGGTCATGCGCTATAAGAAGCACTCCTATAACGGGCTATATCACTTCATTCAGCTTTTCATTGTCTCCAACGGCGTTGATACCAAATACTTTGCCAACTCCGACAGGGACTTGATGTATAGCCTCGCCTTCTTCTGGACGGATTTCAACAACATCCGTATTACCAACCTGAAGGACTTCTCAATCTCTTTTCTGGCAAGGGATCACATCATCAAGATGTTGACACGCTATACCATTTTGAACGATACGGATAAGATTCTGATGGTTATGCGCCCCTATCAGGTGTATGCCGTAGAAGCCCTTATAAGACAGGCTACGCTCACAAATCGCAATGCTTATATCTGGCATACCACCGGCGCAGGAAAGACGCTGACATCCTTTAAGACTGCTCAGATTCTCGCAGCTAATCCGAATATCAAGAAGGTTATCTTCCTTGTTGACCGTAAGGACTTGGACTCTCAGACAACCGAAGAGTTTAACAAGTTTGAGGCTGGCTCTGTTGATGTCACAGATCGCACAGACATTCTTGTGCGGCAAATGAAGGATAAGAACCGGCAGCTCATTGTCACGACGATGCAGAAGATGGCAAATGCCGTTAAGCGTCCTCAATACGAAAAGGTAATGGACGCATACCGTGACGAAAAGGTTGTCTTCATCATTGACGAATGCCACCGCAGCCAGTTCGGAGATATGCACAAGGATATTGTTCGGCATTTCAAGAAAGCGCAGTTCTTTGGCTTTACCGGTACGCCCCGTTTTGAAGTGAACGGAAAGACGGAGGGCAAGATCACGCAGACCACCGAAATGCTGTTTGGGGAATGTTTGCATAACTATTTGATCAAGGATGCTATCTTCGATAACAATGTCCTCGGTTTCCATATTGAGTACATAAAGACGATGGAAGGCGATTTTGACTGGGACGATCCGACATTGGCTGACGCGATTGATGTTGGCGAACTCTATATGTCGGATGAGAGAATGTCCCTCATTGCAAACCACATCGTCCAGAACCACAAAGCCAAAACGAGAAATGGTCAGTACACGGCTATCTTTGCTGTTTCCTCTATTGAAGCTCTTGTCAAATACTACGACATCTTCAAGAAGATCAAACACGATCTGAACATCAGCGGCATTTTCTCCTATGGGCAGAACGAAGATGCTGAGGGCAAGGATGAGCATAGCCGAGATGCCTTGGAGCGTATCATGAAGGACTATAACGAGATGTACGGTACGAATTTCTCTACCGACACCTTCTCTGCGTATCACAAGGATATTTCAGATCGAGTCAAAGGAAAGAAAACTAAGTCGCTGGACATTCTCATCGTCGTGAATATGTTCCTGACCGGCTTTGACAGCAAGCAACTCTCTGTGCTGTATGTGGACAAGGATTTGAAGTATCATGATCTGTTGCAAGCCTATTCTCGCACGAACCGTGTCGAGAAAGAAACGAAACCGTTTGGTATCATCATTTGCTACCGCAACCTCAAGAAACGGACAGATGACGCACTGACGCTCTTCTCCAAGAGTCAGGACACCTCCGGCATTGTCGTTCCGGGCTATCAGTATTTTGTTGAGAAGTTCAATGAAATGGTTATGAAGCTCAAGGAAGTGGCACTCTACCCTGAGTCCGTCGATACCATGCAGAGCGAGGATGACCAGAAGAAATTTGTCATCACTTTCCGTGAGCTGACAAAATACCTCCAATCTTTGCAGACATTCATTGAGTTCAGCTTTGATCAGGATGCGCTCATCATGTCCGAGCAGGAGTATCAGGACTACAAGAGCAAGTATCTGATGCTTTACTCCCGGCAAAAAACTGATCGAGAAGTCGTATCTGTCCTGAATGATGTGGACTTCTGCATTGAGATCATGGAGAGTGACCGTATCAATGTTGCCTATATCATGAACTTGATACGCAACATTCACTTTGATGACAAGAAGCAGAAGGACTACGACATCAAGCACATCAAGGAAGAATTGAGCAGGACGGATAATCCGCAGTTGCTTCGCAAGGTTGAAATTCTTCAAGCGTTCTTGGATCGTGTCGTTGTTGGTCTTGAAAGTGCGGATGAGATTGACGCTGCATACAACGACTTTGAAAATGAAGCGAAACGAGAAGAGATCGTTGCTTTCGCAAAGACTGAGGATATTGATTCTTCCATGCTTACGGACATCATCTCTGAGTATGAGTTCTCCGGCACAATGGATGCAGGAAACATCCGTGACCGTATTGAGAAGCCTATGCCGCTGCTCAAGAAGAGGTCTTTGGTCAACCGGATCGTCGAATTTATCCGGCAGCACACCGAGAAATACCAATAAGGAGAGAGAACAATGGATAATTCTATTCAGGCTCACCAGAAAGAGCTTTGCAACAAACTATGGGCGATGGCAAATGCCCTGAGAGGTAACATGGAGGCATACGAGTTCAAGAACTATATCTTGGGCATGATCTTCTATTACTACCTTTCCGACAAGACCGAGAAGTACATGGTTAATCTTCTCAAAGACGATAATATCAGCTACGAGGATGCTTGGAATGACGATGAATACAAGGCTGCCATCGTAGAAGAGGCTCTGCGTGACCTCGGCTACATCATCGAACCGGAGTATTTGTTCCGCAAGATGGTCAAGATGGTTGAGAACCGTTCCTTCGACATTGAGTTCTTGCAGAAAGCAATCAACGCTCTGATGGAATCCACTATCGGCAACGATTCGCAGGAAGACTTTGACGGATTGTTCTCCGATATGCAGCTCGATTCTACGAAGCTGGGGCATACCGTTAAAGACAGAAGTGCTGTCATGGCGAAAATCATTGCTTCGCTGGACGAGATCAATTTCAGCGTGGATGACACGAAGATTGATGTGTTGGGCAATGCCTACGAGTACCTAATCGGTCAATTCGCTGCCACAGCCGGTAAGAAAGCCGGTGAGTTCTACACACCTTCGGGTCCTGCCGAGCTGCTATGCCGCCTTGCTTGTCTTGGCTTAACCGATGTTAAGGACGCAGCCGATCCGACTTGCGGTTCCGGCTCTCTGCTGCTTCGCCTCAAGAACTATGCAAATGTGCGTAATTACTACGGTCAGGAATTGACCTCGACGACCTATAACCTTGCCCGAATGAACATGATCCTTCGCGGCATCCCGTATCGTAACTTCAATATCTACAATGGCGATACACTTGAGCATGACTACTTCGGAGATATGAAGTTCCGTGTTCAGGTTGCAAATCCTCCGTATTCTGCAAATTGGTCTGCTGATATGCACTTCATGGAGGACGAGCGTTTCAATGAATACGGCAAACTTGCGCCTAAGAGCAAGGCTGACTTTGCTTTTGTGCAGCACATGGTTTACCACATGGACGAAGACGGACGAGCTGTTGTTCTGCTGCCTCACGGTGTTCTGTTCCGTGGCGCAGCCGAAGAGGTGATCCGTAAGCACCTGATTCAAAAGCTGAATGTGCTGGACGCTGTTATCGGTCTTCCTGCCAACCTCTTCTTTGGCACGGGCATTCCGGTATGTGTTCTTGTCCTCAAGCGGGAGCGTAACGGCAACTCGGATAACATTCTCTTCATTGATGCGTCCAACGACTTTGAAGCCGGAAAGAATCAGAATATCCTCCGTGAGTGCGACATTGATAAGATCGTCGAAACCTACGAGCATCGTGTGGATGTCGATAAGTACGCCCATGTTGCCACTATGCAGGAGATTGAAGAGAACGGATTCAATCTGAACATTCCTCGCTATGTTGATACCTTTGAGCCGGAAGAGGAAATCGACCTCAATGCTGTTGCAGCAGAAATCCGCAATATTCAGGCTGAGATCAAAGGCATCGACGCACAACTGAAACCGTTTTTCGATGAGCTGGGACTTGATTTCCCCTTTGATGTGGAGGGCAAATAATTATGGCAAATGTATCCTCAAGTAACGGTCTCGAAAAGCGTCCGAAACTCCGGTTTCCGGGCTTTGATGAGCCGTGGAGAGTCGAGAGGTTATCCGACTTCGCAGACCGAGTAACACGAAAGAACAGCAAAAACGAAACTGATCTTCCTCTAACCATTTCCTCTAAAGATGGTCTTGTCGATCAGGTTAGCTATTTCAACAAGACGGTTGCAAGTAAAGACATGAGTGGGTACTACCTGCTCAAGAATGGCGAGTTCGCGTACAACAAGAGCTATTCCGTAGGGTATGACTTCGGCTCTATCAAGCGTTTAGATCGTTACCCAATGGGTGCTTTATCGACACTTTACATCTGTTTTGCGCTCAAAAAGCATGATAGTGACTTCATCAAGGCTTATTTCGATTCTCTGAAATGGTATCGGGAAATATACATGATCTCTGCCGAAGGAGCAAGAAATCATGGTCTGCTGAATGTGCCTACCGAGGAGTTCTTTGACACAAAACATTATCTGCCGGAAAACACCGAAGAGCAAAGAAAAATTGCTGACTTCCTCATTACTTTGGAGCGTCGCATCGAGGCGCAACAGTCCCTCGTAGATAACCTCAAGAAGTATAAAAGAGGTGTCATGAGAGCCATTTTCAGAGGCAAGGCTATCCTTTTCTCTGAAACAACAAAATGGAAATCTGTTCGCTTGGGTGACGAATGCACCTTCTTTTCGGGAGGTACGCCCAGATCAACCGACAGCAGTTTTTATGGAGGTGAAATTCCGTTTATTCGTTCCGGTGAAATACACGGAGCAAAAACAGAACTCTTTTTGACCGATGACGGTTTGAAATATTCATCTGCTAAGTTGGTTTCCAAAGGCGATTTGATTGTTGCTTTATATGGTGCAACAAGTGGCGAAGTCGATATATCCCAAATTGACGGAGCGATCAATCAGGCAATTTTGTGTATTCGCCCCAAGCTGGTAAATCGAACTTTCTTAAAATACCTTCTCGAAGATAGCAAAGATGACATCTTGAATACTTATCTTCAAGGAGGACAAGGAAATCTTTCAGCAGAAATAATCAAAAACCTTGTTTTCGACATACCGGATGATCGCTCACAGTCAGCAGTTGTTGATTTCCTTGATATGATTGATCAGCGTATCAGCAAGTCTCTCATGAAATTAGAGAGTATTGCTACGCTTCGTTCTGCTCTAATGCAGCAACTTTTTATATGAAAAGCTGCTGCATAATGCCTCTGCGATGTTCTATAAGTGCATTAAGCTCCTGCTGTGTATGCTCAATTCTTCTGTCCATTGCTGCTAAATGGCTACTTATTTTATGTTGGACATCAAGATCAGGCACTTTGATCATCAGCTTCTCAAACTCCGATTTACTCAGAATTGGAAGAGTTTGCATTGAAACCTTGCTTCGGTATTCTGGGAAGAAGTTCTCGAAAGCGTAATAAATAAACTCATGATCGAAGCCCTCTGATACAACAAGAGCGTTAATCTGTTGATTGGTAATCATGCTGGTTTTCGCTATACCAAGTTTTCCAATAAGTCCGATACAAGTTACGATAACAGAATTTGGTGGTAGTGGTCTACCTAAAGCAAACCCCTTCGGTGATACCCTCTTTTCAGTAGATGAGATATACTTCTGTTCGCCAACATCCCCCGGCGCACAGAACAAGAGATCACCGTCATAGTTGCTTCTATCATTAGTTGGAGGCGTACTTCCGGTTATGACTTTGCCTATTTGCGAAACTGAGCATTGTGTCCATAGCTGAGTTTTGTCATCGGAGAAATAGTGCATTAGCAGTCCTCTTTTATACTTCTGATCAAGTACGCAGAAATAGCTATATGACAGACGAAATCCCTTGCAATAGCGGAAAATCTCTGCTACTGCAAGGGATTTTACTTTGAGTTGAAGTGCAGATCAGCCTATAAAATAGACCTCAAGTAACGGTCTTGAGAAGCGTCCGAAACTCCGGTTTCCGGGCTTTGATGAGCCGTGGCAGTCTACTTTACTATCATCCGTATTTACAAAGAACACCAAGAAGAATACGGATGGACAAATAACGAATGTTATCTGTAATTCTGCAAAACAAGGTTTGATACCGCAGCGCGAATACTTTGACAAGGATATTGCCAACAGTGACAACACCAGCGGATATTACATCATTGAGGAAAATGACTTCGTATATAATCCGCGAAAATCAGCAGACGCTCCATACGGTCCTATAAGCAGATATAAATACGCGGAAGCCGGTATTGTATCGCCGCTGTACCTTTGCTTTAGAGCTAAGAAGGAGATCAATCCTTCGTTCTTTGAATGGTATTTTCGATCTTCTGCGTGGCATAGGTATGTTTATATGTCCGGTGACAGCGGAGCGAGACATGACAGAGTGAGTATAAAGGACGACACTTTCTTTGCAATGCCAATCAATCTACCGTCAGCTCACGAGCAAGAGCATATCGCCTCATTCCTTGAGAGAATTGACCAGAGAATTGAAAAACAAAGAGCGTTAGTCGAATCCCTCAAGAAGTATAAAAGAGGACTCGTTAAGGCGTTAATTTCTGGTACAGTGGCTTTTGCTTGCAGTGAAAATAAACGCTGGGAAACCGTAAGATTGGCAGAGATTTTTACGATTTCTGCCGGGGGCGATATTGACCGACAAAATAGTTCACCCACATATTCAACGAGTTATCCATATCCAGTGTATGCAAACGCCTTGACTAATAATGGTTTATATGGCTATGCAAACTACTTCAAAGTAGAAGGTGATTCTATTACTGTATCTGGAAGAGGCGAAGTTGGTCATGCGATAGCTCGTCACTGCAAGTATGTTCCGATTGTCCGTCTTCTTTCGTTAGTTCCTAAATACGAAGATGATGTGGATTTCTTTGCTTACATGATCAACGCCACTTCCATTTATATTGAATCGACGGGTGTTCCTCAGTTAACAAGTCCTCAACTCGGTGCAGTGAAAGTATTTCGACCACCCATTTTGGAGCAGAAGAGGATTTCTTCATTGCTGCTGAAAATAGATGCAAAGATAGAGAACGAAGAACGCCTAACATTTTATCTGGAAAAAATCCGGTCATCCATGCTGCAACAGCTCTTTATATAAAAAGCTGTTGCAGTAAACCTGCTCTCGCCTTGCAACACCTATCGAGAACAGCTTGTTGTGATGCAATGTACTTATCTATGCTGTTCATTACCCCAACAAACTGCTCTTGCCTTATTTGATGAGGTACGGGGACAACGAAATTTCTAATACGTTCGAGAGCCAGCTTAGGCTGTCCGTTTTTAGTCTTTGAGGCTTCAATCTGTGACTGAATTAGATCAGACGAAAGTACATGGTAAAGGTATTCGGGATTGATCCCTCTAAAGTTTGTAAAACGATCACAGTTTTCAGTCAAGTTTACTCCATCCAAGTCAGGAGTGATGATATTCAACTTTCCAAGAGTGCCAGCAACAGAAATAATGATGTCACCATTTCTGACTTTATATCGAGTAATTTGCTTTTCGGTGTGGCTCGTGATGAACTGCAAAGTGTCTGAACTTATATATTTTTCACCCATATCCGATACTGTTATATACCGGTACTCAGTAGGACGGGGAGAGAATGTTTCGCCTTTGGGAATGCGTTTTCCACTCAGTACATCACATACTTCATCTATTCTATGACTTACTGCATCATGCAAAAGTGAGTGGCTGCCTTTTTCGGAAAATACAGTTCTTAATAATCCTCTTTTATACTTCTTGAGGGATGCAAGGAGTTTTTCTTGTGCAGCGATGCGTTCATCTATTTTTTTGAGAAAGTCGGCTATGTGCTTCTGTTCAGTGGACGAAGGGAGATGAAGTGTCACGCTCATATAATCTTCAAAGGAGATATTGAGCAGCCCATCCATACGAACGCTTGACGATACGAGCCGTTTTAGTTGCTTATCCATTTTTGCGTTATTGAGTGCCATCGCAATATACGGTGTATATTCGTGATCATTGATTTTGAAACAATGATACACATAGGGGATTCGTGCTTCTGGCTCAGTCAGCTCATAACAACAGCCAAACTGTTTAGCCTTAGATGCGCCGTGATTATACGCCAATTCTCCTTGTTTCAAGAGAATGTATTTTTTGAGGCTCTGTCCTGCATTGTCTCTGGAATACTTTTCGGACTGCATAATAAAGCCATTTCCAGCACTAAGCATCATAATAGGCGCGTTAGATTTCGGATCGGTGCGATTCACTAGAGACGCTATTTCTCCTAATGGAGTAGTTCTGTACGACTCATCAAAGCCCGGAAACCGGAGTTTCGGACGCTTTTCGAGACCGTTACTTGAGGAATATACTGCCTTGATTATCCCTCCAACGGATAATGTTCGTGGAGGTGGTCAATATGACTAACAATACACAATTTAAGACGCTTGTGAACACTTGGCTAAATCAAAAGAAGCCAATGATCACGCCGTCAACCCATGCCAGCTTTACGCTGATTGCCGAAAATCATCTTATTCCGTACTTTGGCAAGCGTAAGATCGGCAGCATCACCGAAACGGACATCCAGAGCTACATTTCGTATCTCCATGATGCCGGTAGGTTGGACAAGACCGGAGGGCTAACGGTAAAGACCATCCGGGATGTGATCCTCGTTCTCAGACTTTCAATGGAGTTCGCGTACAAAGAAAGGGCGATTCCGCTGCTGAACTGGGATCTCATCGAGTACCCGAAAGAACTTGGCATTAAGAAGGTAGTTTCTCTCTCAAAAGATCAGGAGCAAGCGCTGATTCAGTGCATCTACATGAACTTGAACAGGAAGACCGCTGGCATTCTAATTGCACTTTTTACCGGAGTACGCATTGGAGAACTCTGCGGATTGCAGATGAAGGACATCTCGTTGACGGATAAGACCATCAGCATCAATAAGACTGTCCAGCGCATCTATGACAAAAAGAAGGGCGAGTCATATCTTCACATCGGACCGCCCAAAACGAAAACTTCTGCAAGGACGATTCCTGTTCCGTCTCTTCTGATGAACATTATCAAGAAGTTCTACACGGATAACCCTAACCACTACTTCTTGACTGGCAAAACAAAGCCGACAGAGCCTCGTACTTATCGCCAGTTTTTCACCCGTTTTCTGAAACGGAACGGATTGGAGAAAGTGAAGTTTCATGAGATCCGGCATACATTCGCAGTTAGAGCAATCGAGATACCGGAGTTTGATATAAAGTCTCTTTCTGAAATCCTCGGACATAAGAACGTATCTTTTACCCTGAATGTGTACGGGAGTGCAAATCTCCAACAGAAGGTTAAGTGCATGAATCTTCTGAATGACCTCCTGTGATGGAAAAAATGCCC
>ENA-OPJH01000148-OPJH01000148.1-human-gut-metagenome-genome-assembly--contig:-NODE-148-length-17171-cov-1.967048_pt1 | contig 17171 bp, 10 predicted proteins | sample MGYA00241418_ERZ501666 | MGnify/ENA primary metagenome ERZ501666 (study PRJEB25962, sample SAMEA2042289) | human gut metagenome | biome: human gut; feature: human-associated habitat; material: faeces...
ATACTAAATAATAACAAGCTATATATACAAAATAAACAAACAAGAGCACGTATTAAAATAAATAATCTGATATATCACAGAATAAAACAATATTCTTTTAAAGAAATAACTGTTTTTAATAAATTATTTTATTAAAAATGTTTGATGCTTTTAAAAAAATAGTATATTTGCGGTTAATATAATATTTAAAATTCTAATACTAATATGAAAGAGAAATCACTATTATTTATTGTGCTATTAATCTTTATCAAAATTAATGCTCAAAACAATATCTACCAACCAACATGGGAATCGCTCGATACTCGCCCTACCCCTGCATGGTTCAAAAATGCAAAATTTGGAATCTTTATCCATTGGGGAATCTATTCTGTACCCATGTGGTCACCTAAAGGCACTTACGAAGAATGGTATAAATATTGGCTGGATAATAAAAAGTTAATGGGGAACGGTGAATTTACCGGAACCGAAATTTATGATTATCATACAAAAATGTATGGAGAAGACTTTAATTATGCAGATTTTGCTGCCAAATTTAAAGCACATGATTACGATGCAAACGCTTGGGCCAAACTATTCGAAAAATCAGGTGCCAAGTATGTAGTTTTAACAACTAAACACCATGACGGTTATGCATTATGGCCAAGTATGGAAGCGTCTAGAGATTACGGCAGACCTTGGAACAGTATGGAAATAGGTCCTAAACGCGATTTGGTAGGTGAATATACCACAGCTCTTAGAAAAACAGACATTAAGGTGGGATTCTACATTTCATGCAGAGAATGGGGAAGTCCGTTATATTGCCCGGAGTTACTTAATATATATGTATCCCGTCATTTTATACCGCAAGTTAAAGATCTGGTAAATCGGTATGAACCCGATATTCTTTGGTCAGACGGTCCCGATAATTACAGTGACTCTATTTGGCAAACAAAAAAACTTTTCCAATGGCTCTATTCTGAATCCCCAGTAAAGAACAAAATTGTACTGAATGACAGATGGGCAAAATTTACTGATGGGAAAAAGCATGGCGATTATTACACCCGTGAATATAGCAATCGCAATATGCCAGAGGATAAACCTTGGGAAGAATGTCGTGGCATGGGATTCTCTTTCTCTTATAATCAAAATGAAGATATAGAAGATTATTCCAGCCCACAAGGATTAATACTTACCTTAGTTAATATTGTAAGCAAAGGTGGGAACTTACTCTTGGGCATAGGTCCGAATGGAAATGGCAAAATTCCCCCTATCATGCAGGAACGCTTATTGCAAATGGGAGAATGGCTAAAAGTAAATGGAGAAGCAATCTATGATACTTACAAATGGAAACAATCTGAACAATGGTCTGAAGGTGACAGAAATTGGAAAGATAAAGGAAAACATTATGTAGGAGGAAACTCTATTTTAAAACAAACAGTAGATCCCGATCCCGGCTTTGCCGTAAAAGAAGCCTTTTTCACAGCTAAAAATAATGCAGTATATGCCATTCTGCCTAAATTTCCGGAAAATCAAGTCATACTGAAAGACATTAGAACAAGTTCCAAAACAAAAATAACTTTATTAGGATATGACAAAACATTGAAATGGAAACAGAATGGAAATAATATAGTAATAGAAATTCCCACTATTCCTTACAGCAAAGTTCCTTGTCAGTATGCATGGACACTTAAATTAGAATATGTTGAATAATTCATACTTCAAATTCAAAATCTTTATTAATCACTAATTTTTAACTCTATGAAAAAGAACCTTTTTTTGTTATTAGGTCTTTTAATGTCATTCAATGTAATGGCACAGACGAAAACAATTACAGGTACAGTAGTGGATGCTACCAATGAACCGGTGATAGGCGCCAGTGTGGTAGAAGCAGGAACTACAAATGGTACCATTACAGACCTTGATGGAAAGTTTTCTCTAAACGTATCCCAAGGAGCTAAAATTAATGTCAGTTACATCGGTTATAAAACACAGACCATTACAACCGGTGTTCAAAACTCCTACCAAATTGTCTTAAAAGAAGATACAGAAGTTTTGGATGAAGTAGTGGTAACAGGTACTGGTGCACAGAAGAAAATTACGGTGGTTCGCAAAAACGTGCGACTTTAACAACCGCTATTTCAAAAATGGACAATTCGGTACTTGAAAAAGCAGCCTATAGTAACGCTGCACAAGCCCTACAGGGTTCTGTCACAGGTTTACGTGTCGTTACCGTCAGTGGTCAACCTGGCTCTGAACCTAGTATAACTCTTCGCGGTGGAGCTACTATCACCGGAGCCAACAATAAAGCTTTAATTATTGTAGACGGTGTTGTACGTGATAGTATGGGCGATATTAACTCTTCAGACATTGAATCCATTCAAGTGCTGAAAGATGCCGCTTCTACTGCCATCTATGGTGCCCGAGCAAACGGTGGTGTTATTTTAATTGAAACTAAAAGTGGAAAAGCCGGAAAAGCTTCAGTTAATTACAAATTCAAAATGGGTGTGAATTTTGCCCGTAAAGGATATGATTACCTAAACGCTGAAGACTATATTTATTACAACCGTATCGGATATAAAAAAGTAAAAGGCTATGATGGTCTGGATGCTCAGCAAGGATATGGCATCGGCAATAATATGTATGATATTCGCTACTTGAATGATGAAACAGCTCATTTGCAAAATGAAGGCTGGCAAACGATGGACGACCCCGTAAATCCAGGTAAAAAAATAATATTTAAAGATTATGGAGGACTATTAGATAATGACGTATTCGATGACAATGCTTTTATGCAAGAACATTATATAAGTATCACCGGAGGTAATGATAAAGGAACTTTTGCTACAAGCTTGGGATATTACAATGAAGACGGTCAGATTATAGGTACCGGATATAAGAGATTTAACGGTTCTGTAAATGGTTCTTATAAAGTTTTCCCATTCTTAAACGTAAAAGCCGGAGCAACTTATACCTGGGCCAGCAAACCTTCTCTATGGATTAGTGAAGACCAAATGTTTTACCGAACCCGTTCTCAACGCCCCACATGGAACCCCTATGATGAAGAGGGTAATCCAGCATCAGGAGGTGGTACTTCCGACGGTAATCCTGCCTATTTCAGGGACAAACTGACACAACATAACGGAGAGCGCCGACAATCCTATAACATTGGATTTGATCTTGACATTCTCCCTAAAAAACTCGTATTAAGCGGAAACGCTTCACTTTTACATTATGACTACCAGAGGGAAAAGTTCAATAAAAGTTATAAATTACAGTCCTCTTCTACAGCTACAAATACTCGTCAAGCTGAAGCTTGGATCAAGAGATATAACCAAATGCAATTCAATAGTACACTAACATATACGGATAGATTTGCAGAAAAGCATAATGTAGATGTCATGTTGGGTGGTGAATATTATAATTATGATGAATTCCAGTTTGAAGCCAAGACTCAAAATTCACCAATTGATGACATACCTACTTTAAATGTTGGTGCCAAGCAGACTTATACTTCCACCACAAGAACTGCCTACCGCATTCTTTCCGGTTTCGGACGTATCAATTACAACTATGACATGAAATATTTATTTTCATTCGTAGCCCGCTATGATGGTATTTCTCGTCTGAAAGACAATCGTTGGGGATTCTTCCCTGGCATTTCGGTAGGTTGGAATGTGATGGAAGAAAATTTCTGGAAAGATTCAAAAATTTCAGAAGTGATTTCAAACTTGAAACCCCGTATCAGTTATGGTGTAAACGGTAATGTAAATGGAATTGGCAACTTCGATGTATATGGTGCCTATGGTCTTGTAGATGCTAAAAACTATGGGGGATCTTCCGCATTCTATAATTCGGCATTGGTAAATACCGGTTTACGCTGGGAACAGAGCAAGACCTTGGAAGTAGGGTTGGATATCGGTTTTTTCAATAACAAATTAAGTTTTATTATCGATTACTTCAACAGAAGAACAAATGACTTGCTGACTAAACAAGCTCTACCGGGTTATTTGGGTTTTTCCGATATTATGACCAACATGGGAACTTTACGTAACTCAGGTATAGAATTGGAGGTAAAAGCCAATATATTAAATAATGTAGGTGGTTTTACCTGGGACCTTTCCGCTAATTTATCTTCGGTAGCAAACAAAATTATCTCATTACCCTATAACGGTATAGAAAACAACCGAGTAGGAGGTTATGAAGTTGCCGTAGGTAAAGGAACAAATGCCACCAAGTGGATTGCCGGACGTCAGGAAGGCGGAAAATTGGGCGAAATGGTAGCTTACAAGCAAAATCATATTTTCAAAAGCTGGGATGATGTTAAAGAGCACGCTAATATGATGATTGATGAAGTTGCTAACCTGTACGGTCCGGGACTAGCTAGTGAATATGCAGGAAAAGAAGGATGGAAACCTATAGAACCTGGAGATGTATGCTGGGAAGACATCAACGGTGATAATAAAATCAATGGACTTGACCGCGAAGTAGTAGGCAATATTTTCCCAAAAGTAACCGGCGGTTTCTCTTCAACTCTTTCTTGGAAAGGTATATCCCTCTATGCACGTTTTGACTATGCATTAGGACATACTCTTTATAATGACTTGGCCGCACGTACTTTAGGCCAATACCAAGGTGCATTCAATATAATTACTGAAGTAAAAGATATGTGGAGTGAAGATAATCCGAATTCAGACTTACCGGCATTCTATTATGCAGACCAATTGGCCAAAAAGAATATCACCCGTTCCAATAATGCCTCAGCCAGCCGTCATAACAACAGTTCACGCCTCTATGAAAAAGCTGACTATCTAGCCTTACGAGAGTTAACACTAAGTTGGGACTTGCCCAAAGCATGGACTAGCAAAGCATTTATACAAAACGCATCTGTCTATGTCACCGGACAAAATCTGTTCTATGTCACCGGATATACCGGCACTTCTCCAGAGCCTGTCTTGACAAATAGTGATAATAATGAAAATCTATACGGCGTTGATCAAGGTCGATATCCTACTCCTAGAACCGTATTATTTGGTTTATCTGTAACATTTTAAATTGAACACAACTATAAAAGAATAAAATCATGAAAAAGATATTTACATACCTGTTGGCAGGACTTTCTCTGCTATCATTTTCAAGATGTGATTCCTTGGATATTGAGCCTACCAGTTCACTGGCAGGAACCGCATATTGGAAAAACCCGGACCAATTCACTGCGTTCAATACAGGACTGCATGCTTTACTTCGCGAAAAAAGTTATAATTTCTTCTTACTGGGTGAACCTCGTGCAGACATTTACGGAGACAATCCTATTGGTGGCGAAGCAAGCCAAGGCATGGAACGTTTACCTTTCAATACCATAAATAAAGAAAATGTAGGTATCAGCAATTATGGTGACATGTATAAAATCATCAATCAAATAAACCAGATGATTGCCAAGACCACAGAAACGACAATTCTGACAGAAGCCACCCAAAATTATTATTTAGGTGAAGCCTACGGAATGCGTGCCTACCTTTATTTCCACTTGCTACGTTCCTGGGGAGATGTCGTTTTATACTTAGATTACACGGAAGGGCAGAACCTTGATTTAAGTAACATTACCAAAGGAGTATCACCTGCAACAGAAGTTATGGAACAAATAAAGAAAGACATTCAGGCATCAGAAAATGCCTTTGGCTCTGACTATTCTTTCAAATTGGGACGTCACTTTTGGTCTGCCGCAGCAACTCAAATGTTAAAAGGAGAAGCTTATCTGTGGAGCGGACGCCAGATGAATGGAGGCAACAGTGATTATACCATTGCAAAAAACGCCTTTGAAAACGTAAAAAAAGCAGATGTTGGTTTAGTAACCAGTTCTTTTAAAGATATTTTCTCCTTTGAGAATAAAAAGAACAAGGAAATGATTTTCACTATCCACAATGGTAAAGACGAATATGAAATGTGGGGAGGATACTATAGAATGAGATTAATTCCTGCACAGGATAAAATGGTGAAAATTTATTGTGACGAGAATGGTAATTCCTTTGTCGGAACCCCAGATGCACAACTTAATGGTCTTACCCAGCTACAAGTAAGACGAGAATTTTATTTCAAAGGTTTCCGTAACAATGATACGCGCTGGACAACTTCTTTGAAAGCCGTTTATAAAAAAGATGCCCAAGGAGTAGTCAGTTATTTCGGCCCTATCACTTATAAGTTCCAAGGAACGATGCTGGAAGGAGGGTCTACACGCAGTTTCTTAGACGATTTTCCTATTTATCGCTATGCTGACTGCCTATTGCAACTAGCTATGGCAAAAGTGTTACTAGGAGAAGATCCTACAGAAGAAATCAATGCTGTTCGTGAACGTGCTTATGGAAGTAAATACTTCAATGAACACAAAGCAGAAATAGCTTATCCTAACGATAACGATCCTGAGTTCTACACTGACAACAAATGGATGAAACCTGATAATGCCGGTGCGTTAGAAGCTATATTGAAAGAACGTCTCCGCGAATTCATGTTTGAAGGAAAGCGCTGGTATGATATCCGCTTGCTAGGTTGGGATTATGTACATCAATACTCATCAGCTGAACAATCCAGATTATTGTGGCCTATTGATGCTGGTACATTAACAAACAACAGCGCATTAAAACAAACACCAGGATATGAGTAATTTTTTTATAACATAACTGTGATATAGGTATTATTTTTGAATATATAAGGTAAGGATATTCAGCAAATAACATAAAATCCAGCCAACTAATTCATAACCAAACTATTGAGAATTAGTTGGTTTCTTTTTGTATTTTTAGGTATTCCGTGCGCAAATAAGATTTGGCGACCTAAAAAAAACGGAGGAAATATCCAAACAAAGACATGGTTAAGATACCAAATATTTCAGAAATCCACTTGACTTTGAGTTTTACAGAATTCGATATTCTAAAAAATATCGTAAGAGTTTAATAGGAGTGAACCTGGCAATCTTCATTCTGTGTTTCCATTCGACAGTATAGCCAAAGAGGTCGGTCTGTCACAGCACCATCTGGAGCGCAAGAACAGTTTTAGTACTTCAACAAAGATAGCCCTTATGGTATTGAAACTTACATCAGATTCTCCGACAGGTTACCGATTAAACATCTTAACGGAAACAGATACTATCAACTGTTCTACAATATCATGGCAGACCCGTCCTGCCATGTAACAAACCACAAGATAATTAATGTTATTTATAATGATATTTCAAGTAGAAGCTGATGAATGTGAGGGTAAAATGTGTTGCAGCCAATTCCATATACACCAACAATGCGAACAGAAATTTCTACATGTAGTATAGGATATCTACCTCCTTTGTTCACAAGGGAAAGGGCTACCGAACTTAAATACAGCTTCGACACTCAAAAACAGCATTACTCACTCTCAAGGATAAAAGGTACGAAACAAGAAAACGGAAGACCTGTGAATTTTCTTCAAGATACATACGGCAAATGCTGTACTGATGATCGATAAGATTAAAAGCAAACAAAATAAAGCGGTATGACATGATTTTACGGATAGAACCGAATAAAATTATGAAAACAAACACAGAAAAATCATAATAAAAATAGCATATAGAGTGATTAGGGATTATCATTTCCATAGACCATTTATCTTTAGAAACATTAACTGAATATCTCAGAAGAAGGGTCAGTCCGAAACATAAGACAACGGGACAGATCCAACTTATTCATCGACCCTGCCCCGTTCTATGTCAGAATACCATAAAAAGAATATGATTATTCAATCTCTCCAAAAAGCTCAGCCAGTTTATTTGCCAAAGCCTCACCACGAAGATTTTCTCCTACCATGACCCCTTGGGCATCTATCAAATACATAGTAGGAACAAATTTCACTTTATATATATCAGCAATACCTTCAGTATCCAAAAAATTAGGCCACTGAAGTTGTTCTTCTTTCAGCGCTTTTGTCCATTCCGCCTCTTTTTTATCAATAGAGATACTTACAATCTGGAAACCCCTGTCTGCATATTGCGTATAGAGTTTTTTCAAATTAGGAATCTCCTTACGGCAAGGATTACACCATGATGCCCAAAAATCAATAAGGACATACTTCTTACCTTGGCACAAATCGGTTAAAGTTACCGATTTCCCATCTTGTGACTTGGCTGTAAAGACAGGCACTTTAGAACCGATCTGACTATCAGGAGCCACACTCTCTTTCACCATTTTTCCATAGCGGGAATGTTTAGCCTCTTCTGACAAGGCATCATACCACGGTTTCTGCTCTTCGGTAAGATAAGAAAACAAACTGATCATCATCAGAGGCCCCCAATAAGACTCTTTATTGTCCATAACTAATTTATAGTAAGTGGCATCTACCGTAGCAAAGAACAAACTATCGGCCACGGCAGATGCTTTGTAAGCTTCCGTAGCAACGACAGAATCCATCAAGATCTTATCTTTGGCAACTCTCGCTTTACCATAGGCAACACGGATATCCTTAAACTTCTCGTTATTCGTCACATAAATAGAATCCAAGGCATCACGTGTGCTCAATAATTTTACATATTTGTCCGTCAAAGGAGATCCCGTCACTGAAACCTGTGAAAAATTATAATTCACGGTTCCATTAAGGTTTTCAGAAGTCACCTTACCCTCCACGCTTATACTGCCATTCTCCAACATCAGAGGCATGGAACCGTATGCATCTTTCACCATCAACCGTACAGCCAGAGGTTCATCCGCCACCCCTTTAAATATAAATTTTCCATCTACAACAGTAGTGTCCGCCACCGGTTTTTCATGACCATGACTTACAGGAAATAGCTGTACATGGGATCCGTCAGGAATTCCATCAATTGCAGCTGTCAGTGTGTACCCCGTTACCGACTGCCGGGTACAAGATGCCATCATCACCAAAACAACGGCGAATGTTGCTAATAAATACATCAATTTCATAAAGTCTGTTTTTATAGGTTATTTAGATACATTTTGAGTGATAGTTCCATTACCCGGATTCTGAACGGCACCTGCCGGGAAAGGCATAATCCAAAGATGTGAAGCCGGGGTTAATGTATAAGTCTGCCCTTCCCATGTTTTGGATAGTGCACGTGCAAAAGTACCTTCGGCATTAAACCTCCGGGCATCAGCGAATGGCACAATAGTGAAAATCAATTCATTGTCTTTCGTACGTCGGATCAAGTCAATGGCTTCTGTCAAAGTTGAAGCCTGCAAGGGTTGATATATCTCCGGCAGAATACGGGTCTTACGTACCTTGTTCAACACATCCATAGCAGCAGAGAAATCATTACCTGTGACCTGACGTGCCAAACATTCGGCCTTGATGAGATATACCTCGCAAGTGGTCAGACCAGCCCCGTTGAAATATCCTTTGGCCAAACCTTGATAGTAAGTATCCTGATTTACCGTACGCAGTTTCCAGCGGGAAAGAAAACGCGCATCCCCTCCCTCGAAACTCTCCGCACGTTCCACCGGAATATTAAGTTCGCTGGTAGCATAGTTAGGGTTACCCTCTCCACAACGGAAATAGTAATTCTCCACATAATCATACCCTGTCGCTGACGGTAACGACGGATAACTGTCTTCTTTTGTAATAGCTTCCTTATGCCTGTTGTAATAAGATATCCAATCATACAGAGTATCATTCTGTTCCAAAGCCATATCCGCGTATTTCAGCGCTTCTTCATAATTCGCCATTTGCAAATAGACCCGTGCCAAGAAGGCATAGGCTGCTCCCAAATTGGGATGGATAACAGTTCTTGACTGTTGGGGTAATCCTTGTTGTATGGCTTCTTTTACATCTTTAATCATGAAATCATAGATTTCTTGAATAGTGACCTGCTTGTGAGGAGCATTAATATCGGCACTGGTTATCAAAGGTACACTCAGTTTAGTACCGGCAGTTGCAGACACATAGGTATCAGCATAATAATTGGCCAGTATGTAATAGCTCATAGCGCGAATCACTTTGGCATAAGCCATTACCTCATTGCGTTCGGAATCAGTCGCTTCGGTTGCAACGGGAACATGCTCCAGCAAGAGATTACAAGTGGAAATAGCCATATAACTACGGTAATAAGTCCCTTCGTCCTGATTGTTCAGTACAATTCTGTCCGCTGTTTCATTCCACAGATAATTGGCACTCGTAAGGGTAACGCTAGTCAGACTGCTTTGTCCTACAAATTTATCATTCAACAGATAAAGACTATTCGTTACAGGAATATAGCCAATGGTATATTCATCTCGCAGCAATGCTTCAAAATCAGCCAAGGTAGTAGGAATTTTGTTCCCTTTGGGAACAATATCCAAATAATCATTACAAGAAGTCAGATTTATCCACCCCAACACTGTCATTATCATAAATAGTATCTTTTTCATATTGCTCTCATTTAAAAGTTCAAATTGACATTACACAAATAATTTGGTTTACTATATCCCCCAAGCATCCATTTCACATCACGACTTTTAGCCAAAGTGAACACATTTTCCATACCTAGCATGATACGTGCATTTTTTACATAAAACTTCTGACATACACTTGCAGGAACATGATAAGTAACAGAGAGATTCTTCAAGCGCCAGTTATCGGCATCAAGTACATGAATGGAAGCCTTGCTATAAAGATCGGATGAGTAAGAATTATAATCCTTGCTTTCTGACGGAACATAGCGTGGTACATCGGTATATGCCTCATCACCAGGCTGACGCCAACGTTTACTCACATCCTTACTTGTCACTCCTAATCCCGGATAGGCTATATTGGTATTCCGCATTTTGTGCCCCCCTTCAAAAAGCAGTTGAGCAGCCAGTTCCCAATTCTTATAACGGAGATTGGTATTAATAGCCCCACTATAAACCGGAACAGAAGTTCCTAAATACACAGCATCCTCCACTTTTTGCGGTGAACTGCTTACATGGATATTTCCTTCCGAGTCATACACCTGAGGCTGCCCTTTACTATCCAGCCCTGCCCACAGATATCCATAAATGGCATTATAAGGCACTCCAACACGGGGATAGGCGGCAGGATAATCGAACTGAAGAAAAATAGCAGGTGCTTTTACATTGACATAAGTCACTTTATTCTTATTGTATCCCAGCACACCACCTACGTTCCAATTCCAATCTTTTCCCATAATGACATCACCGGAAAGAGTCAACTCGAATCCACGGTTTCTCATTTTACCATTATTCATGGTATAAGTAGAAAAACCAAAACCTTCGGTAGGTACTCCATTGGTATTGGCTAACAAATCCACGCCCGACTTATTATAATATTCAATAGAACCGTTCAATCGATTTCTAAACATAGAGAAATCTACACCAATATTAGCTGTAGTTGTCTTTTCCCACCGCAAATCAGGATTAGGACGGTTGCTGATAGTCCCTTGTATACCGCCCACATGGGTATTATTATTATAATAAGCCGTCATATAAGGAGCAGAATTCTTGGCGATGTTACCACCGATACCACAACTGAAACGCAGTTTCATCATATTTATAAATGAAACTTTAAAAAAAGATTCTTTGTCCAGATTCCAACCAGCACCTACCGACCAGATAGGTTTCTTCTGATACTTGGAACCAGTAGCAAACAAATTGGTACGATCCCAACGAATGCTTCCTGTCACCATATATTTACCATCATACGTGTAAGCTGCATTCCCATAAAAAGAAACAAAACGATTTACCAGTTCATAGATGTTGGAGATATCATTTTTATTGAATGATACATAGTTTCCCAAAACTCCGGTATAAGTATTACTCAGCACCCGTTCATCAATAAGATCATAAGTTAGTAAAGCCGGATCATAATTATAATATTTCCGATTATTGTATTCCGTCTTATTTTCACGTACTTCCATACCAAACAAAGCGGTCACATCATGTTTTTCTGCAAATGTCTTGTTAAAATCCAATTGCTGACGGAAATTATAAGCACGGATACTATTAGTCCCCGTTGTATAAATATTGCCATAAGGAAGATTATAAGTAGCCTGGCCACTCCCACTTGCATCAGTAGCAAATGTATTTACTTTATTACGCACAGCATAGCTTTCCTTATCTTGCAATTGGCTTGTCTTATATTCCCCTACTTCATATTGGAACGAAGCAGTGTATCTCAACCAGTCTGTGAGTTTAAAATTAAGTCTCGCAAAAGTACGATTACTAAAATTCTTACTCTTCGACAAGTTTCTTCCCAATTCGTCCAAAGGGGTAATATCCATACTATACAATCCGTAAGAAGAAATAATTTCCTGTTGTGACTTACTGTACCGGTCCGCAGCCGTGTTAGTATAGTAGCTTCCATCGCCATTCAACAACGAACTATAAGGAACATAATTATATCCGGGTGAGGTCAGATTATAACTCTGCGTTGTACCATCTCCATAATTCAGATACGTTCCCAAATCCAGACTCAACCATGAAGTAAGCCGGCTAGTGTTCTGCAAATTCAATCCGAAAGTCTCGCTGTCAGTATATTTATCTTCTTCCCGGTTATTCCTGTAAGACAGCGAAGCATTAAATGTATTTTTTTCCGTTCCACGCCCGATATTCAAGTTATATTGTTGCGAAAACGGATTTCGTTTACCATATTTCTTCACATCATCATAATAACGGAATCCCTGTGAAGCCAGTTCATGTAGCGTCTGCTCCATTTGTGCTTCGCTGATCGCACCTGTATGATGTTTTAAAATAGCCTGTACCCCCAAACAGGAATACATGGATGCATTGTCCAACAAATTCTGTGCATATTGGGATGCTCCCTCTCCTTGAAGATTAGGATTCATGGCCGCCCACTCCTTTTCCATCTCTATCATGTCAGCCGTATCGGCCAAGTGACCGGTATAAAAATTATAAGGGCGTACTGTCAATGTCGCTGAAAATGATACATTCAGCTGATTCTTTCCGGCTTTTTTAGTAGTGATGACTACTACACCATTAGCAGCACGAGCACCATAGATAGACGTAGCCGCGGCATCTTTTAATACCGTAATATTCTCTATATCCTCTATATTCAAATCAGGTACATTTTCGACCCAGTTGCCCAGTCCGTCAGAAATAGTTTTCTCTACCGGAAACCCATCAATCACATACAGAGGAGTAGTAAGTCCGTTCATCGAAGTCACACCACGTATCTTACCGTCACTATAACCTGCTATTCTTCCCTCCATCAATGAGCTGACACTACTTAACCGTTGAGTTTCCAACTTTTTCGAATCTACTTTCGCAAATGAACCGGTAGCCCGTTCCCTAGAGATAGTCTGATATCCGGTTACCACCACCTCGTCCAGCAGTTCGGAGGCCGGCTCCAAGACAATTCTGTAACTGTTCGCACTTGTCAATCTTACTTTCTTTGATTCATAGCCCAAGTAAGAGATTTCTATCTCTTTCGCTGTGCGGAGCAGGGTCAGCCGGAAGTGCCCGTTCATATCGGTTATGACAGCAGCCAGTTCCTCCCCTTTCGTCTGGCTCACCTGACGGATGTGAGCGGCAGGCAGGGGATCTCCATTCTCATCTACAACTATACCGCTGATCATCCGGTCTGTTTGTGCATATGCCATTGTTCCACACAAAAACAATGCAACGAAAAACATCGCCAGTCGAAGTAGCTTTCCGTGGTAATCTGAATGTTTCATACTCTTCATAGATTTAATATTAATACTGTTTATAATCACTTTTTAAGTCCCGTTTTATTGTTAAAACAGTTTTGCAGCTTATATTGCGTCGATAGCAAATTAATGCATAAAATTTTAAATTATAGCAAAAATAGGTTATCCAAATACAGCAATTGCCGCATTTGGATAAATTTATGATAGCAAATTAATAGATTATCTATTTTTATGCAATTCCTGCACTTTGTTTCTATACTGAGCGGGAGTCATACCAGTAGCCGCCTGAAACTGACTATAAAAAGTAGTCATGGAATTAAAGCCCAATTCAGCTGAAATCGCCTTTAGCGGAGTTTGGTTATCAGGATCGGAAAGTAAACGGACTGCCTCTTTTGTGCGGAAACCATTTACAAATTGAGTAAAAGTCTGCTTGGTCTGCTCATTAATAATTTGAGAGAGATAAGTACGATTAGTTCCCAACATTTCCGCTACTTTCTCTTTGGTCAGCAAATTGTCTGTAAATACCTTCTCCTCCCACAACAGCGTTTCCAAACGCAGAAATAAATCCTGCTTCTTTTCATCTGTCAACGAGGATGAAGCATATTTCTCAGGTTGCGGCAAAGAAGTTTTCGTCGAATCCGTAAGATATTCTTGTAAAAGAGCGGACTGGCGGCCTATCTCTGCAAACTGCTCATCTATCTTGTTCTGCAATTGCTGTTCACGCCGGATAGCGTCCTGATTTTGCTTCACAATGGTAAGGTACAGCTTATTTTTTCTGTAATATAAGTAATATAGTAAAGAGGCAGCTATGAAGATACAGATAAATCCGGCTATAAGCAATTGCATCTTATTTTCCTTTTCCAATAATTCCAGACGGTTTTGTTTTATCTCGTTTTCCTGCCGTTCCATATCGTATTTTGCACGTATCTCCCCCACAGCACGTTCCTTTTCCGCATTATATAAGCTATCTGTTTCCAGCTGATAGAGCTTATGATACTTCAACGCCTCTACCAGCATACCATCTTCTTCATAACATCGGGATAAAGCCTTCAACAGGTCACTTCGATAGATGGCATTAGCCTGTTGGTAAGACAGTTCTATTCCGGCTTTCAGCATCCAGACAGCCCGGTCATACTGGTGATGCTCCATTAAAATTTCGGCATAGCCCAAATAAGAATTCATCACTGAAGAAATATTTCCCTGTTCTTTCAAATCCAAAGCCTTCCGGAAAAAAACCAGCGCTTCATCATCTTTATTCAATTTATGCAGAATATATCCATAAAGATTGTAAACGTTTGATTGATCATAAAAGTCATTCTGCACCATGGTGAACTCCGCCTCCTGAATATATTTCAATGCTGTATTATAGTCACTCTTCAAATAATACATATAAGCGGTATTGGTTGAACCACTATAAATCAGATAAGGATCTTTCCGTTCATGTCCCAGTTCATAACATTCAAGAGCATATTTCAATCCTGTGCTATCATTTTTCAAATAATAAATACCGGCAATATTAGAAAGCAAAATGGAATAGAGCCTGTCATAATGACAACGTCTTGCAGCTTCAACTCCTTTGAAGAAATAGGTAAGTGAACGATAATAGTCTTTTTGGACATTCGATGCATAAAGTCCCAGCCCATTATATACGGAACATAAGGCGGAATCATTTTTATTACTTTCACCTATCAGCCTGGCCTGCCCTAAATGACTATAAGCCTCCTTTACATTTCCCTTCATCATATGGGCCTGCCCCAGACAAATATGAGAATAAATTACAGCGCCATTGTAATCCCGTTCATTATAACCCAACTCAAACAATTGTCGACCATAAAAGATAGCCTGATCATAATCTGCTTTATTCAGATAGAGAAAACTAACTTTCCGAAGTGCTTCTTTGTCTTTAGGATACTTTTTCAGATACTCCAACTGTACATTAATGGCATTATTTATTTCTTCTTGCGCCTCTGAAACAACGGGCAAGAGTCCCAATAACATTACAACCATCCACAGTTTGAACATCTTCATTCCCGTCATCCTCCCTTTTCTTCTTTCCGCATACTGAACTCACAGCCACAATATTGCTGATTATAAAAATTATATTCCTTAATGATAGCAATGCGACGCTCGCTCAATCCACCTTTACGCCAGTTCTGTTCCCAATAAGTGACATCCGGATAAGGAGCCGTAGCATATCGGCCCGCTTCCTCTATCTGTTCCAAACTTTTCCAACGGCTGGAAGCAAGCGTAGTAGTGATAACCGGGAATCCATGTTCGTGGGCATAACGTGCGGTTTCCTGCAGTCGCATCTTGAAACAACGCAAGCAACGGCCTCCTCGTTCAGGCTCTTGCTCCATTCCTGCCATTCGACAACGCCAGGCATCATGATCATAATCGGCATCTATAATTTCCAATCCCAAGGACTGGGCATACCGCGTACATTCGTCCTTGCGGATAATGTATTCCTCCAACGGATAAATATTGGGATTACAATAATAGATAACCGGAGTGACACCATGCTGCATCAAGCACTCTATGATGGCTGATGAACAAGGAGCACAACAAGTATGAAGCAACACTTTGTCGGCTCCTCCCGGAACTTCAAGCTGGAATTTCTTTTTCATACGGCAAATTTAATAGATATTTGCCATACTGACCAACGGTTCGTATAATTTTTCTATATCCTGCGCATCTATTTCTATCTCCACTTGATCACCGGGAACCAGGGTTTGCCCCTGAGGAAGTAAGTTTTTACGATTCCGATGTATACTACGAATGATACAATGATTAGGTAAAGCCAATGTATCCACTTCCTTTCCGTCAAAATAAGACCCATCCATTATCTCGACAAAAAGATGATAGCGGGCACCAGCCTCTTCGGAAGACTCCGGATTATGGCTACGGAACATCCTGTCATACAGCAATACATTGTAAGGTTTTATCTGTAACAATTCGGTGAAATAATAAGTCAACCCACCTACCACGATGGAAGGATAGAACACCTCGAAATGACCGGTAATCTCCGTTATCAGGACAATAGCAGTCAAAGGAGTACGCACCACAGCCACCAAAAAAGCCACCATCCCGATCAGCATCATATAACTCACATTCTCATACCCTATCCATCCGCGCTGTACCAATACCAACCCGAAGATTTGTCCCAATAATCCTCCCGTAACCAAGGTAGGAATGAAACTTCCTCCCGGCAAACCCGAAGAAAGAGAAAACAGCGTAAAAACAAAATGAATAAGCATCATGATAGTAAGCCACCGGATATCATGAGTTCCATTCATTCCCTGCATCATCAAAAACTGCTCTCCGCCACCTGTCAGATTCGTCTCTGTTAACGATATGGCATAAGCTATGATCAATAAATACAACATCTTGACAGGAATGGAGAGTTTCATGGCAGGTATCCTTTCTTGAAAGAAAGGAACGATGAGCGAATAAAACTTTGCAATGACAGCCATAAGGGCGGCAAAGATAATATAAAGCTCTACCTGACGGATAAAAGATAAACCGGGAACGACCGCACTAATCAGATGATAAGGAGTCGTGGGGAACATCCAACTAGCCACTC
>ENA-OPJH01000161-OPJH01000161.1-human-gut-metagenome-genome-assembly--contig:-NODE-161-length-16480-cov-2.287732_pt1 | contig 16480 bp, 10 predicted proteins | sample MGYA00241418_ERZ501666 | MGnify/ENA primary metagenome ERZ501666 (study PRJEB25962, sample SAMEA2042289) | human gut metagenome | biome: human gut; feature: human-associated habitat; material: faeces...
GTTTTTAAAAAAGGGGCAGATGTTTTGAAGTTTCCTGTTGTGAAGTGTGAACACATACGGATGTATAGGCTGAAGGATATATCATGTTGCAGCCGGAAGATATATAATCTTACACCTGTAACATTCTACTCATTCATTGGAGAATTTTTATCACTTCTGAAAAGAGTGTATTGGGGGTAACAGGTAATACGATATAAAAGTAGGGGGCCGCATTCATCACGAGTGCAGCCCTCCTTGGTATTGTATTATTTATATTAAGGTAAAAAGAGAGAGTTTATTTGCCGTAATCATCGTATAACATCAGCAAATGTGATGAACTCCAACTGAAATGGGGAGCTTTTAACAATTCACCGGTGTGTGTGCCATAGTTTTCATGTATCGGTGCGCCTTCTTTCAAGCCTTGCAGACGGTCGAATACCTGGAGGGTGTATTCATCCGCCATCTTGTTATATCCATAATTGCGCAGGCCGCGGATAGCGAAGTAAGTCTGGTCCAACCAGATAGGACCGCGCCAGTAGCCACGTGGGTTATACTTCGGGTTGTCTGCTGCTACTGTGGGGAAGGGAATGTAGGTAGAAAACTTGGCTGTATCGGTCAGCAGGGGCAGCATGGCTTTTACCTGATCGGCCGTGGCAACTTTTGTCCATAAGGGGGTGTATGCTTCGCATCCCGGTTCCTGTATGAAGCTTCCGTCTTTTAAGCGGCGATCGAAGAAGAAACCTTTTTCTTTGTCGAAGAAATAATCGGCTACCTGGCTGCTGTAATCCGGACCATCGAAAGTTACTCCCAAAATACCGGCGAACTTTTTCAATAACTTGCATTCCAAAGCCAGATAGGCATTCAGGTCAACACTTTCCTGATCCATGCTCCATGCATCCTCCGCACCGTCATTTTTCAGCATCTTGGCATCATCGAAACGGATGGCGTTATCCATGCCGCTTTCCCATGCTGCCGCTTCCAGTGTACCATCGGTGGAACCGTATTCACACATACCGTTGCGGTTATGGTCACGCTTGTTGTACCACCATTTGTAGTATGCCATCAATTGCGGATACATTTCGCTGATGAATGCCGTATCATTGGTATGGGTGAATATTTCGTCTACAGCCCAGGATACGAGAGGAGGTTTGCTGTCGCGTGCATTGTTCTCGGCAGGATCGGTGTAGATGCAGTCTATAATCATGCCGTCCGGTTGCTGGTAGTCAAACATGGCGCGGATGTTGTCTTTGGCAAGTTCAGGATCGAATTTTGCCAGGGCGGCAGAGAAACGCCAGGTGTCCCAGGCCCAGAATCCTACGAAGTAGTATGCTGCATGACTCGGAACAATTCCTTCGTGGAGCAATCCGCCACGGTGGGTACGCCAGTTGCTGATAAGTGTAACAACTGCTTTCACGGCGATACGGTCATACTCAGGTTTCATATCTTTGCGCAGAATCTTGGTGAGATAACCTTCCCAGCGTTCTTTGTTGGCTTTGAGCCCTTCCTGCGGATTGCTTAGAGCCAATTGCGCTTTCTGTAATCCGGCAGAAAGTTCTTTTTCTCCGGTATAGAAAGAAATGGCTACGTAGGTGTCGTGTTCGCTGCCATTGATTTTTGCCTGGTAATTATTGTCAGTGCCCTTTACGCTAACATCCGGGGTAAAAGTTAATGCTACAATCTCACCGGAGGGATGACGGGCGATGACGGTATTCTGGTCTGTTTGGACTTGTATCTCTTTTCCCCATTGGCTGGCAGTTAAGGAGAGTTCCTTTCCTGCATCGGAGTGAATGCGGAGCAATGCGGTAGAAGCATCTAAAAAATTCAAGCGTTGAATGATTTTACCTTCCTCCGAACTGGCCGAGAGATATAACTCACCGGGAAAATAACAGGTGGAGTCCGGAGTGAATACTGCATTTGCATCATCGTTATAACCTACGGTGACAGCGGATTGCGCCATCCATTGGCGCCGGTTCATGTCCAGACTGAACGGACCGCAGAAACCGTTCACCCAGTGATCTTTTTGCGGAAGGGTGAATCCCATCCAGGAACCGGCGTCTGTAAACCATCCCCCGCAACGTGTCAGTGTATCGGGGGTATAGGTTATATCCAGTATGTTATTGAATTCATATCTTTTGCCTGTGGGGATGTTCTCACCGGCAGGTGTGCAGGCCGTTGTGAGACCTGCGACTACTGCTGTGAGAAGAATGATTTTGGTAAATTTATATTTCATGTCATTTCGTTATTATTTTAAAACCATTTCTTATGCGCTTTTTCAGCGGCATCGTCTTGATTGCTCAAAGGTTGCATGGTAAAGCTGTATTGCCATTCGTGCGGAGTGATGGTATATTCCGGATGTACTTGCGCTCCCCAGGTATTATCTCCACCTACCCCCATATGACGGTGGTCGATGTTTAACCATATCATGTCTTTCTTCATAATACTTCCACCATGACGGCGTTCGGTATTGAATGCTACATAGTCAATATCCTCCAACGGGAAATTCCATGCGCTGACATTCAGCGGTTCCTCACCTGTGATTAACAGGCCTTCCCCTGCTTTATTACGCAATGCAACCCATCGTACATCGGTTTTGTTGCCGGTTTCCTGTGCACGGACATACGGATGGAATTGTTCCCATACTGTAGCGGTATAGAGCCCGATAGGATAACCCGTCTTGCGGTCTGCATAGTTTTCTTGTGGTCCGCGGCCCAACCAGGTCATCACATCGTATTCTGCCGGAAGAATCATACGCATACCCAGGCGTGGTATTTCAGGAAGGGATTTGTTGCCGGGTACAAAGTGCATACTTACTTTGATTGCTCCATTGGGTCGTACTTGATAAACGGTCTGCAAAGTTGATTCTTGTGCTTCCAGTTTATAATTTACAGTAACGGTTGCCAGTTGTTTGTTTGAATCTTCTTTCAGGTCGATACTTTGTAACTTGGCGTTCTTGCCTGCAAATTTCCAGATGCCGCAACGCTCCAGGTGGTTGTTGGCAACATCATTATCGGTCAATGCACGCCAGAAGTTGGGTTGCAAACCCTCTTTTATCAGATTCTTCCCGTTATATAAGAGTTCTGTCATTTCACCATCAGCAGTAGAGAATGCGATACGGAAGTTCTCTCCTGTCAAGGTAATGGCATCCGGAGTACGTTCGGTATTTACAGTTTTGTCTACTAGTTCCCGGGCAGTCCATGTAGCATTCAGCAGCCGTTCTCCTTCCGGATTCAGTTGCCATTGCTCCATGGCTACCTGATGTCCCTTCGGAACTAATGGGGCTTCCTTTTTGGTAAATGCTTCCAATTTCAGGAAGTATTCTTTTCCATCGTTAGGAATCAAGTTCATCGGGATAGTGATGAAGGCAGAAGAACGGGCGGCCATAACCGGGAAATCCATTTCACCGCTTTGTACAGCTTTTCCGTCTGTTTCTACAGTCCAGTGTAGTTTGTAATCCTCCAAACCGATAAAATCATGCCAGTTAGTCACTTTAATTTGCTTGGTGGTAAAGGCAACAGGCTCAAAATGAATATATTGATATACTTTTTTCACTTCCCAGATGTGCGGATGAAGTGAACGGTCGGCAGCTACCAATCCGTTGGCACAGAAGTTGGAGTCATTAGGAACACCCACGAAGCCCATATCGCCTCCGTAAGCCCAAATCTTGTTTCCGTTCTTGTCTTTGATATCAAAAGTAGCATCTACCCAGTCCCATATGAAACCACCTTGCAACTGGTCATATTTATAAATCAAATTCCAATAGTCTTGCAGGTTACCTACACTGTTACCCATGGCGTGGGCATATTCACATAGAATCATCGGGCGTGCGTCGCGTTGGTTTACATGACGGCGGAGCGCCCAGACACGTGCATACATCGGACAATAAATGTCAGATTTGGCATCATAACCACCTCCTTCATATTGTACAGGGCGGGTAGGGTCAAACTTCTTGGTCCAGTCATATAACGTTTCAAAGTGTTTTCCGTAGCCGGACTCATTTCCCATTGACCAAGTGACAATGGCAGTGATATTGCGGTCCCTCAGCACCATGCGGCTCATGCGTTGCATAAACGGTACTTCCCAATCGGGATTATTAGCCAGTGTGCCATCTTTATGCGCCTGCATACCATGGCTTTCAATGTTTGCTTCATCTACCAGATACAAACCGTATTCGTTACACAATGCATACCATTCATAGCGGTTGGGGTAATGGCAAGTGCGTACAGCATTCAGGTTGAATTGTTTCATCAACTGAATGTCTTTTATCATGCTCTCTACGGTGATGGTACGACCATGATGCGGATCGTGTTCATGGCGGTTTACTCCTTTAAACAATACGGCTACCCCATTTATCAGTTGCATGCCGTTACGCATTTCCACAGAACGGAAACCGAAAGGCTGTGTGAATGATTCCAAGGCTTTTCCTTGAGCGTCGTAGGTGCTGACTACCAATGTATAAAGATTGGGTGTTTCGGCATTCCAAGGCAATATGGCCGGGAACAAGTGTTTCTGAGCGAATAAAGTATCTGTAGCAGAAGTTATTTCCTTTTTATGCTGGTAAATTACATTGCCTTTGTTCATAACCTTCACTTCCACGGTTCCTCCCGGATGAGGCTTGTGGAGTGTGATATCCAGATTAAAATCTCCGTCTTTATAACCATTTGTCAGTCCGGCTACCAGTTTGAAGTCTTGTACACGGCTTTGAGGACGGGCATAGAGATATACATCGCGTTCAATACCGCTATATTTCCAGTAATCCTGATCCTCCAGGTAGGAACCGTCACTATAACGGAAAACTTTAACGGCCAGTTTGTTCTTTCCGGCTTTTAAGAACGGAGTAATATTGAAATGAGCCGGAAGACGGCTGTCTTCACTGTATCCTGCCAATTTACCGTTTACCCAGCAATAAAAAGCGGACTCAACTCCTTCAAAATCAAGGAAGATATCCATTCCTTTCCAATGGGCCGGTACGGTAAATTCACGTACGTATGCTCCTACCGGATTGTAATCGGTTGGAACATGAGGCGGATTGGCAGGGAAGGGGTAAGCTACGTCAGTATAGATGGGGGAGTCAAATCCTTGCAGTTCCCAGCTTCCCGGAACCTGTATGTCTTTCCAGCGTTTGGTGTTATACCCCATTTTATAAAAATCTGTCGGGCATTCCTCATTGTTTTTAGAGAATAAGAACTTCCAGGTTCCGTCTAGTGAAATGCGGCGTTCTGTAGCAGGGTTTACTGCAAAACGCTGGGCGGCAGGTAAAGCCTGTTGTTTCAGTGCATTGGCCTCATTCGTATAAGGAATGAAATGGGCATGGGCAGGTTCACGGTTTATTTCATTTATTTGTGGATTCTGCCAGGGCACATTTTCACCCCAGGCGGAAGCACAAACAAACAACAGTGTAAGAACAGTATGAAGAGAGTGTTTCATGGTTATTGTTATTTTAAATAGAACAGAAAAGAGTCACAAGAAAAGGTACGCTGAAGTCTACTACAAAGCCGTGAAATATAGAAACCACTACGAAACTTTGACCGGAATAGCGGGTGATGATGGGTAATGTTGTATCCATCGTAGTGGCTCCTCCGGCAGAAATAGGGGCTAGATTGCCAAACCAGCGTACTAGCAACGGGGCAAAAAGCAAAGTGATAATCTCACGTGTGATATTGGATAATAATGCAATGGTTCCCAACTCCGGACCTTTATATTCTGTAATAAAGATACTGGATAGAGAGTAATAGCCGAAACCGGCACCTACTGCCATACAGTCTGTTACTGAGCGGTGCGAGAGAAACAGACTGACCACTGCGCATCCTGCCAGTGTTCCCAATATGGTCATGACCGGTAGAAAGATCAGGCGGGGGTTTAATGAACGGAAATTACGTAAAGTCTGCGGATCATTACCTACACTGACTCCTACACTGAACATTAACGCACACAAGGCGTAGAAACTTAGCTTACTTTGTGTAAAGTCGTATGGAATAAGGTGATATACCCCACAAAGAGCTCCCAGTACAAAGAATCCGACGATAATCAAACTTCCTTTCATACTTGTCCCTCCTTATTTCTTTTGTAAAGTACATACCATAAAGCCCATGCTGCTGTAACACTGCCCAGCACTGCTGCCAAGGTGATGACAATGGCTTCCAACCCTATAGTGTGCAGACCATTGATAATTTTCTGATTGCCGCCTACATCTATACCCAATAAAAAGAGTAGCAACCAAATAAGAACGGTGATGACTTTGTGTATTCCTGAAAGCTTCTGCTTGCGAAGCAGGAAGCCGAGGAGCATCCCCGTGAGCATTAATCCAATAATTGTAAACATATCTATGTCGTTTTATTTATAGGCAAAGATACTTCATTTTTAGATTACAAGGCGGTATCACTGTAGCGAAAACCGCCTTGTTGCCTAATTATATCTAACCAAAAAAGAAAATACTTATTTTAAGGCATCATTAGCATTCAGCTCTGTAAGAGGAGTGGGGTAGAATGAATTTTTGTCTTCATTGAAGCCTGTTCTTCCGGCAGCTTGCAGGGCTGAGGACAGTTTGCCCCAACGGCGGAGATCATACCAACGATAGTTCTCAAGAGGGAATTCAATCATGCGCTCGTGTTCAATTTGCGCGCGGACTGCTTCTTGAGAAGTACCTGTCATGGGTGGCATATCCCCGTGAACGCTTCTTACTTCATTGATTAAAGGAATAGCTTGTTCGGGATGTCCCTGTTCATTCAATGCTTCGGCTTTCATTAACAGTACGTTGGCATAACGCATCAAAGGAACATTGATTGCAGAATAGTTTTGGTTTAAACCTTCATAGGTCGAGGGCATGAATTTACGGAAGGCTACGCGTTCTTTGTTGTCGAACCAGTCATTATAGTCGTAGCCATAGACACGTCCGTTACCATCGTTATAATAGTCACAATTAAAAAATAATGTTGCATACATACGCGAGTCATAACGTCCTGTAGTAGCCGTTTCCCCTTCTTTTTTGAATTCACTAATCAATGTTTGACTGGGAAGAATCTCATCCCATCCCCCAAGTTCGGAAACACCGATCCATCGATGGAACTGAGTACGATAAGTAGCTCCGTTTGCAGAACTCATAGAGAATTGAATTTCAAAAATCGATTCTTTACTGTTCTTATTATCCCCGCTGAACATAGTGCTGAAATTATTAACCAGTTCATATCCTTTTACTTGGTTGAATGCTTCTATAGCACTGGCCAGATAAGAGTCTTTGTTGGTTGCCTCTTCATAGGCGCGTGTCAGATAGGCGAAACCAAGATATGCATAAGCAGAACCGCTTGTGGCACGGCCTACATTATCAGCGTCACGTGTTGCAGGCAGACTGGTTGCACGTTTCAAGTCTTCAATGATGAAATTCCATGCATCCTCACGGGAAGAAAGGGGCTTGCTTAATTCAGTCGGGTCAGTGATATATTTATCACGAACTATGATTTCTTTCCAGTTCAATAAAAGTTGCATGTGGTAATAAGCGCGGATAAAGTAACCTTCATTGACCAATTGTTCGCGTGTTGCTGCGTCTATATTCTCATCGGGTATTTCTGCGGTTTTTTCAATTACCTGATTAGCAAAACTGATGCCTTTATAGTAGCATTGCCAGTAATAACTGAACTGAGAGTTACCATTGGTGTAGGTATAGTTGCCTAATTCCACCCAGTTCGGGTAATTCAGAGCATCGCTTCCTAATTGGATAATATCTTCACGATAGGCTTCTACCGGCCATTTGATTTCCGGGAAAGACCACATGTCACCCGAATAAGTCATCAGGTAAAGTTGGGAGTATGCGGCGGCAAGTCCGGCTTCAGCATCAGACTGGTTACGCCAAAAACTGCTTGATGTCAACTGGTCAGGAGATTCTACCGTGAGATAATCGTCACAAGCGCTAAATAAACTTGCAATGCAGATACTTGCTATGTATAATAGTTTCTTCATTTTCTTATTACTTTAAAGGATTAGAATGTAAGTTGAGCTCCAACGGTGAATGAACGGGTAAACGGATAAATCAATTTATCAACACCGGTATTCAACACACTGGCACGAGAGAATTCAGGATCTATACCATCATAGCCTGTGATAGTGAACAAGTTTTCACCACTTACATAGAAACGCAGTTTCTCAATATAGAATTTCTGCATGAGTGATTTGGGTAAAGTATAACCTAACTGTGCCTGACGCAGACGGACAAAATCACCGTTTTCAAGGAATCTGTCTGATTCTTTCATGTTGCCGTTCGGATCTTGATATACTGCGCGGGGAACATCCGTATTTCTATTGTCAGGAGTCCATGCATTCAATGTAGACTTCAGCATATTTGATTTAGAGTTCATACCTTCATAGAAATATTTGTTTCCGTTATACAATTTGAAGTTCCATGCGCTGCCAAGTACGATTGAAAGGTCAAATCCTTTATAGCCGAATGACAGATTTAAGTTCGCTTCCAATGTCGGGATACCTGAGCCACAGTATTCTTTGTCACCGGCGTCTATGCTTCCATTACCATCTAAATCTTTAAAACGGATATCACCCGGTTGGGGGCATTAGGCTGTAATAATTGTCCATCCTTGTTTACATGGGCATTTACTTCATCCATACTTTGGAAGATACCGTCTGTTCTATAAAGATAGAATGCACCGATAGGTTTGCCCACTCTGGTTTCTGTCGGGAAATGCTCCGTTCCATATTTCAATCCTTCACCCTGAAGAACTTGGTCTGCATCTGACAATTCAACCACTTTATTTTTGGTGGTGCTCATATTGAAACCGATATTGTAATCAAAGTCTTTTATAGCATCTCCCCAGTTTAATTCAAGTTCGAAACCGGTATTGCGTATCTTTCCGACATTCAGGGTGGGGTTAGTCATACCTGCTGAAGGAGGTAGAACTTTTGTTATCAACAGATCTTCTGTTTGGTTATAGTAGTAGTTTAATGTACCGGTTAATTTGCTGTTAAAGAAGCCGAAATCGAAACCAATATTTTTGGTATCCGTTGTTTCCCATTTCAAAGAACGGTTTTCCAATCCGCGAGCGATGCTTCCTGCCCATGCGTTGTCACCGTTGCCTTTCACGTATCCTTGATACATTTCATTGTATGTACTAATCAGCGCAAGGAAGTCATAATATCCCAAAGCATTTTCATTACCCAAACGTCCCCAACTGACACGGAACTTCAAATTATTCAATGCAATGTCTTTCGGGAAGAATTCTTCCTGACTGATTCTCCAGCCTAATGCCACTGATGGGAAGCAACCCCAACGGTTGTCTTTACCAAACTTGGATGAACCGTCATAACGTACAGTTGCCTGTACCAGGTAGCGGTCATTATAATTATAGTTCAGTCGGCCGAAGAAAGAGGCGCGGTTATATTTCCATTTTGTTCCGCTACCATCAAATGTGCCACCTGCTCCTGCACCTACAGTTGAGAAAGATGGATCAAGAAATCCGCCCGGAATTTCACTGGTTACCAATTTTCCGTCTTCTACTTTATAAACAGTGGTTTTACCTTCTACCCCAACAGAATTCCATGTATATTTGCGGGCAGTCATGGAAGTACCTGCCATTGCATTGACGTTGTGTTTTCCAAATGTCTTATTAAAACTTAATACATTTTCCCATACATGTTCCTCCCAGTATCCTGTGGTTTCGCTATGATAAGGATAGTCACGTTTGGCTTTTGGGTCGGCAACATAGGCCGGAGTATGATAAGTCTGACGTTGGTGCTCACCTCTGTATGCATAGCTTGTCTTGAAATTCAGCCATGGGGTGAAGTTCATGGTCAAGGCAACATTGGCTGTGGTATGATATTTTTTGTCGGTAGATTTTTCATAATGCTGGTCAGCCATAACATTACGGTTACTGGGCAGATCGTCAAAGTCACTTAAGCCGAAGCCATACTCTCTTGTATCATCATAGATAGGAACAAGCGGAGAAATCATGTACATTTCTTTAATGGAATATTCGGGTTGTTTGCTATCCGTAAATTTGAAAGCGATGTTAGCATCAATATCAAATATATATTTGCTCATGTGGAGTTTCAAACGTGCATTATCTTGACGGTAATTGTTACCTAAGAAAATACCTTTTTCGTCAGCATGGTTATATGAAAGTGAATATTGAGCATTTTCAGAACCGCCACGGATGCTGAACATATAGTTTTGTGAAACACCACCTCTTAGCATGGCATCTTGCCAGTCTGTATCTATTCCTGTGTTTTTATTTACAAATGCGGGCATAGTAACCTCTGTATCATCTGGATACTGGTTCATGTAGTTCTGATACATTTGTTTATGAACACTTTTGTATTCTTCGGCATTTAGCAGTTCCAGCTTTTTGGCTACGCTTGTAAAGCTTACATAAGTGCTGAAATCAATTTTCATGTCACCCTTTTTACCGTTTTTGGTAGTTACGATAATGACACCATTTGCGGCAACCGAACCATAGATGGCAGCGGCTGCACCATCTTTCAGTACTTCCATTGACTGAATATCTTGCGGATTCACATTTTCAATATCACCGGGAAAACCATCAATGATATAAAGAGGTTGGTTGTCACCAAACGTTTTGACACCACGGATTTTAACCTGCACACCTGCACCGGCATTACCACCAGCCTTCATAATGTTTACACCTGCAATCTTACCTTGCAATGCTTCTGCAGGGTTGGTTGTGGTGCGCTTTACCAAATCGTCTACATCTACTGAGGAAATAGCACCGGTCATATCACTTTTCTTCATGGTACCATAGCCCACTACTACAACTTCATCCAGCATCTCAGTATCTTCTTTCAAAGTCACCCGGATGTTGGTCTTTCCGTTTACAGGGACTTCTTGTGTTGCATAGCCCACATAAGAAATAATAATAGTGGCTTTGGGGGATACGCTTAATGCAAAGTTACCGTCAAAGTCTGTGATGACTCCGTTGGTTGTACCTTTCTCTACTACACTGGCACCAATAATAGGTTCGTTGGCAGCATCGGTAACCAGACCAGTCAGTTGAATCGTCTGTGCTAATGCACCGAAAGGAGTCATAAAAGCAAAGAGTAGAATCAATAACATGATTCTTTCCTTGAAATAATTCTTTTTACTCATGTGAATAAATTTTAAGGTTAATAATTGTTTTTCACATCGCTAAGTAATAGGTTGTATGTGCAAACTCCTAATTATTATACCCTACAAATGAACTACAATGAATAAAAAAACTCTCTTTTTTAATCTACAAATATAAATGTAATATATTGATATATAGTGTTCTATATAAAGAGGTAATATCTACAAAATGCTGTTTGATAAAAACTGTAAAAATATAGGTTCTTTAAATATTTTGTAGATAGTCTGTCAAGTCATCCTCCGAAGATAAGTTTAGAGATTTACGTAAACGATATCGATTCATGTTGATTGTTTTGGGAACATTTCCTGTGAGCATTGAGATTTCTTTGGTAGATAGATTTACCCGTAATAAAGTGGCTAGATATTTTTCTCCTTGTGTTAAATTGGGATGCCGTTCGGATAGCCGTTGAAGGAACTCCTGGTTCTTTTCTTCGACATTCATCAGCAAGGTGCTGTTCGTTTTATCTCCATTCTGATATTGGCTGATGAAAGCATTGACTTTCTTCAGATGAGGAATCAATGCCTGTTGGTCCATCTTATATCCTTGCTTTATCATTTCTCTGATTTTCTCCAGCAATTCATTGCGGCTATGCAGGAATACAGCAAAACTGGTAGCTTCCTGACGACTGTTGTATAATGCGCTTTGTACAGATTTTAATTCGAGTTCTTGCTGTCGTACTTTAAGTTCTGCCAATTCGTGTTCCGATTGCTCCAGATTATAGCGGGTAACCATTAACTGCATATTCTTTTTGCGTTTATACCATTGGTATAGAAATATACTGAGTACTATCAATGAGATGAATATGATTACTAGTACAAACAGGTTCCGTTTCAGCAGTTCTATTTCATAAGCTTGCTCTCTTAGTTCTGCTTTCCTTTGTTGGTTTTGATATTGTTTATGGGAAATTTCCTGTTCTACGATGCGTAATTTACTTCCACTTTGCAATTCTTTGCTAAGGGTATATAGTTGCATCAGGCATTTATAAGCGTTTTTATGGTCTCCAAGGGCATCGTATACCCAAGATAAATATTCGTAATTATCACAAATCAGTTCTTTGGCACTGATGGAAGAAGCGACCTCGTATGCTCTTTGTAAAGCCATCAAGGCATTGTTGTATTGCTTTGCATAGAAGTATTGTTTTCCCATATTGTTATAGTTTTCCCCTAATGACCATTGAGAATTCAAGTTCTTGTTGATGATAATGGCCTCATTAATTAAACTTAGCTTTTCATTAAAATCACCCTCATATAAACATAGATTATTCAAATTGGCGGATATCCCTCTTAAATTTTTCTGACTGCGGTTTATTATAAGGGCTTGTTTGAGGAATTGTTCAGCTGTGTTGAACTCATTCATGGAATAATGGATGATGCCACGATCATTGTAGCATAGTGCGATTGAAATGGAATCTCCGATGGATTTAAAGATTGAGATGGCTTTCTCATTCATTTCGATCGCTTTGTTATAGTCGGTCAGTTTACAATAGAGTGCTCCTATCAGTGCGTAAATTTGTCCGTTCAGCTCTTTATTGGCAGGAGTTGCATACTCCAATGCGTCATATAGATTTTTGATGCTCACATCAAAATTGCCTAATAGCTTTTCTGCCTGACTGTAATAGAACATTGCTTCGGCTTTTTGATCATTTTGCCTTTCTTCAGGAAATAATTCAATTACCTTGGCAGCATAGTAACTGGCCTGCTTCGGATTATTGTATAAGGCTTCAACCGACTTTTTAATCAGTGCCTCGGCTTCTTGTTGTTTATTACGGGCATTAGCCCATGAGAGATTCAGCAGGCAAAGGAGAATATATACAAGTAGGTTGTTTTTCATAATCAAGCGTATTTTTGCAAAAATAGTGATTTTCTTTGTAAAAAGACACTCTTGTTTCTCTTTTAAAAGAATATCTTTGCAAGCAACAATAAAGATGAGCTATGTTATTACCTTATTTGAATAAAGATCTGATAGAGGCCGGTTGTGATGAGGCGGGCAGGGGATGTCTGGCAGGATCTGTATATGCAGCTGCTGTTATTTTACCTGTAGATTTTAAGAATGAATTGCTGAATGATTCCAAGCAACTGACGGAGCATCAGCGTTATGCGCTGCGAGAGATTGTGGAAAGAGAAGCATTGGCATGGGCTGTAGGTGTAGTGACTCCTGAAGAGATAGACGAGATAAATATCCTTAATGCGTCTTTTCTGGCAATGCATCGTGCTGTGGATCAATTGAAAATTCGTCCCCAACATTTGTTGATTGATGGGAATCGTTTTAAAAAGTATCAGGATTTGCCGCATACTACTGTGGTAAAAGGAGATGGAAAATATCTTTCTATTGCCGCTGCATCTATTCTGGCGAAAACCTATCGTGATGATTATATGAATGAACTGCATAAAGAATATCCTTTTTATGATTGGAATAGTAATAAAGGTTATCCTACTAAAAAGCATCGTGCGGCTATCCGTGAACATGGAACAACGCCATATCATCGGATGACTTTTAATTTGTTGGGAACAGATCCCCAATTAGAGATTCCTTTCTAATTTGAAGAATATATAGGAGGATGGGATAACTTCTTTACATTTCATTCTACTTGGTTGAAAATAAAGCGAAGAATCTGTTTGATTCATATGAGTCGTAACAGATTCTTCGTTTCACTTTTTTACAATGGTCTTATTCAGCATATCAATATTTTCCCCGTTGATAAGAGCGATGTCCATAAATCGTGATTACCACAAAACAGATAAATGGCAGGATAAATGAAACATTTACGGCTGGCATATTCCAAATGGTATTCATATCAATAATACTTGCTTGTAAAGGAGGAAGTACGGAACCTCCTAAAATAGCCATAATCAGGCCAGCTGCTCCAAACTTTGCATCATCTCCCAATCCGGTAAGCGCTATGCCATAGATCGTGGGGAACATTAATGACATACAGGCTGAAACAGCTACCAGGCAGTACATACCCCAGATATCCTGGAAGAAGATGACTCCGGCGGTGAAGCAGCAACCCGCAATGGCAAGTATGGCCAATAATTTACCTGGATTGAGGTAGCGCAAGATGAAGGTACAGATAAAACGGCTGATACAGAAAATAACCATCGCAATGATATTATATTCTTGTGATAGTACTTCGGCAGCTTTCTCCTCCATACCTTGTGACATGAACAGGCGTGTGCCGTATTGGATGATGAAGGTCCAACACATAATCTGCGCACCTACATAGAAGAATTGTGCCACCACTCCTTCGCGGTAATGATGGATGGAGAAGATACGCTTCAGTGTGGGACCGAAATTGATACTGTGAGACTGGTCACCATTTTTGGGCATTTGGGTAAAACGTATCACTAGAAGCATAACTAATATGACTATTCCGATAGTGAGATAAGGAGCGATCAGTACGGACAGGTCCGCATCTCTTACCGTTGCAAATTCTGCCGGGTTTAGTTGGGCTCGTTCTGCCGTATCCATCGGATTTAGTTTCGCCTGGATAAAGTTCATGGCTACATACATTCCCAGTAAAGAGCCCATAGGGTTAAACGATTGTGCCAGATTGAGACGTCGGGTAGCGGTAGCTTCTGTTCCCATGGACAAGATGTAAGGGTTGGAACTGGTTTCGAGGAAGGAGAGTCCGCAGGTCAGAATAAAATAAGCTAATAAGAACGGATAGTAGCTGCCTGTCATTTTAGCGGGAAAGAATAATAAGGCTCCTACGGCATAAAGTCCCAATCCCAGCAGGATACCGGCTTTATAAGAGTATTTACGGATAAACATAGCTGCCGGAAAAGCCATGGCGAAATATCCGCCATAGAAGGCAACTTGCACCAATGCGCCATCGGTGACACTCATCCGGAAGATTTTAGAGAATGCTTTTACCATCGGATTGGTGATATCATTGGCGAATCCCCAGAGGGCGAAGCAGCAGGTGACTAATATAAACGGTAGTACGTAACTGACTCCATCTTTGTGCAGGATGGGTTGATCTGTATCTTTCATTTCTTAAATTAAAGATTGAGAATTAAAAATTAAGAAATGAGAATTGAAAACAAAAAAAGGATAGGCATATGACCCTTTCTCAATTTTTAATTTTCAATTCTCAATTTATTAACTATTTATAAATAGGTCCGTAAGTTGAGCAAGCTCTGTAGTCGGAACCTTCCTTATCCATACCGAAGGCATTCCATGATGCCGGGCGGAAAATCTTGTCATCTTCTACATTATGCATACAAACAGGAATACGTAGCATAGATGCCAGAGTTATTAAATCCTGTCCGATGTGTCCATAGCTGATGGCGCCGTGGTTGGCTCCCCAGTTGTTCATTACCGAATAGACATCACGGAATGCAGGTTTGTCGCATAGGCGGGGTACAAACCAAGTAGTAGGCCATGTGGGATCTGTACGCATGTTCAGTACCTGATGGATTTCCGGATCAATATCTACTGTCCAGCCTTCTGCCAGTTGCAATACTGGACCTAAGCCTTTTACCAGATTAAGACGCATCATGGTGACAGGCATACCGCCTTTAGACAAGAAATTGGAAGAGAAACCGCCTCCACGGAAATAGTCGCGATCTGCCGGATACCAGGTTGTAGCTTTCAGACAAGCTTCGACATCGGCTTCAGTCATTTCCCAGTTGGGCTTCATGCAGGGCTCTCCCGCTTCATTATGGCTCTCACCGGTAGCGTCCAGAGTGGTTGCACCAGAGTTGATAAGATGGATGATACCGTTTTTAGCCATTCCGGTAAGTTCTTTGCCGGTGACACGTTTTACCGCTTCGGGACTCCAGTAAGTACGGATGTCGGAGAACATCTGTCCACAGCCACTCAGCAGGTGACCGAATAACATGGCAACACCATTGCAAGCATCATTTTCGGTAGCCAGAACGTATGCTTCGCGAATGCCGTTCCAGTCGAAAGTGGTGTTGAGCAGTGCTTCACTGAAGTCACCGTTTGGTTTCCAGTCAGTCCATTGGCGTTGCCCCTGGAAGCCGGCTGCGATGGCATTATGGCCGATAGCTTCTTCTTTGAATCCCATTTCAAGCAATTTCGGGTTGCCGACCATCAAGTCACGCATGATGATAGTCATTTTTACAATAAATTCCCAGTCGGCATCCTTCTCTTCACGGGTTTTGCGCTTTTCGGGACGGTTCTTAAAGTCTTCCCCTTCGTTGGGCTTGCAATATTTTTCAGTCCAGGCCATTGCCTTGGCATATTCTTCATGGTCATAGATTCCTTCTTCCATACGGCGCAGGATCTCAGTTTCGTCCACGCTTTCATTACGTATTCCCAGATATTCCTGGAAAAAGTCAGGATCGACAATAGAGCCGGCGATACCCATGCAGACACTACCGAAAGAAAGATAGCTTTTTCCTCGCATATTGGCT
>ENA-OPJH01000191-OPJH01000191.1-human-gut-metagenome-genome-assembly--contig:-NODE-191-length-15258-cov-1.777018_pt1 | contig 15258 bp, 10 predicted proteins | sample MGYA00241418_ERZ501666 | MGnify/ENA primary metagenome ERZ501666 (study PRJEB25962, sample SAMEA2042289) | human gut metagenome | biome: human gut; feature: human-associated habitat; material: faeces...
CCGCCTGCAGTGTTATAATCAGCTTCTTTCAGGGTTTCGTAAGCACGTTCCAAACGATAATTCACAATGGCGGCACGACTTTCGGAATCAAGTTTTTCTTTCATAACACGATCCCTTCCTTCATTACATTGATGCTGAATGGGGTCGTGATTCTTTCCCATACCCGACGCAATACTACCATCGGACTGATAATCACCCCGGTCTCCACTTCCACTTCATACAAATGACGGGTAATCTCCAATTCACGTTCAGGTGCCAAATGATCACCATCCAGCAATATAAGTAAGTCTATATCCGAATCTACCTGTGCATCTCCCCGAGCTTCGGACCCATAGAGAATGGTCTTTGCATCAGGAGCAATGCGATGCACTACTTCTGCAATCCGGCGAACAATATCAGGTCGTTTCATAACTTAATCTCCTATTCTCTTATTACACGACAAAGATAACAATGTTTTCGGAAATACAACTTACTACAATACAATACTTACCGAGAAATACGGCGCTATCTGGAAACAAGGATCATATTCCCTCCCCATCGCCTTAAAGAACGCTGACAAGCTTCTGCCATCATAATAAGCATTGCGTACCGCATTTATCCCCACCATAACAGGCAAAGAAATGTGCTTGGAAACCTTGAATTCAGGACGGAACCCTACCACAATGTACTGGTGCGTAAAAATCTTATCAGCAACATTCAACTCTGTCAAAGCCATCTGCCCACCCATTTCCGTAATGAAACTGATGCTGAACGATATAATGCAGGAAGCGCCATAGGATAACCGAAAGCATTGTTCAATGCCAAACCCGCACCCAGTTCCAGATTAGGGAATATACGCCTGACAAAGACCAATCCCGCACTTCCCAATACGTTCCGGAAACGTAAATGCGAATAGCCTACACAAATTTAATCAGCAAATAAATTTTAAGTCCACCCCTCACGAACAATAACCTTTTGAACAAGTATTCAAAAAATTAGATTTATCTTTGCGCCGATTTACGGCCAAAACACATTTATCATGAGAAAGCTTGTTAAATTAGTTATAACCCATACTTGCGTATAAAGTCAGATGAAGAAGATTGTAAATGCCCCGTCAAAGCAAAGCCTTCTCCGGGAAACGAGAGATTATGTAATGATCGCCCTTGGATTAATTCTTTATGGTATAGGCTGGACAGTATTTCTGTTGCCCAATGACATCACCACCGGAGGAGTACCGGGTATTGCTTCTATTGTTTATTTTGCCACAGGCTTCCCTGTGCAATATACGTATTTCAGCATCAACTTAGTCCTACTGTTGCTCTCTATCCGTATTTTGGGATGGAAGTTCAGTATCAAAACCGTATTTGCCGTGTTCACACTAACATTTTTCCTGTCCGTGATACAGAAACTGGCAGAAGGAGTGGTGTTGCTGCACGACCAGCCTTTCATGGCGTGTGTCATCGGTGCATCCCTCTGCGGAGGCGGCATAGGCATCGCTTTTTCTTCCAACGGTAGTACAGGTGGAACAGATATCATTGCCGCTATCATCAACAAATACCGTGACATCACGCTGGGGCGTGTAATGCTGATTTGTGACCTGATTATCATTTCTTCCAGTTACTTTGTATTGAAGGATTGGGAAAAGGTAGTTTACGGTTATGTAACCTTGTACATTTGCAGTTTTGTTCTGGATCAAGTAGTGAACAGTGCCCGGCAATCCGTACAGTTCTTTATCATCAGTGAGAAATACGATGAAATAGCCCGGCACATCAATGTATATCCACACCGGGGCGCCACCGTCATCAATGCTTCCGGATTTTATAGCGGTAAGGAACAGAAGATGTTGTTCGTACTTGCCAAAAAGCGCGAATCAACGATTATATTCCGCTTGATAAAGGATATAGATCCAAACGCATTTGTATCACAAAGTGCGGTAATCGGAGTATACGGAGAAGGGTTCGACAGAATAAAGGTGAAGTAGCTACGAGTTACGAGCTACGAGCTACGAGCAACAAGTCCCTTTCGGAATAGTAGCAGTGCGCAGCTACTCGTTACTTGTAGCTTGTAGCTCGTAATTTTGATGACAATATGATATAAAACATAACTTTTATAGCAAATATTTAAGGTGTATTTTTGACTATATGTCAGAATAAACCCTTATATTTGTACTTATTAAGTTAACTTACTAATCCATATATGTTAAACCGCTAACTACCGACTGCGATGAAAAAAGAAATTAAATTCAGTCTTGTTTACCGTGACATGTGGCAATCTTCCGGTAAATATCAACCTCGTGTAGACCAATTGGTACGTATCGCCCCCTTGATTATCGAAATGGGGTGTTTTGCCCGTGTGGAAACTAACGGAGGGGCTTTTGAGCAAGTGAATCTGTTGTATGGCGAAAACCCCAACAAGGCCGTACGTGCTTTTACTAAACCTTTCAATGAAGCAGGTATACAGACACATATGCTGGATCGTGGTCTGAATGCTCTGCGTATGTATCCGGTACCTGCCGATGTTCGTCGTTTGATGTATTATGTGAAGCATGCACAGGGAGTGGATATCACTCGTATTTTCTGTGGATTGAATGAAACACGCAATATCATTCCTTCTATAAAATATGCATTGGAAGCAGGTATGATACCGCAAGCTACGCTGTGTATCACGCATTCGCCTGTACATACAGTGGAGTATTACGCTCATGTTGCTGATCAGCTGATCGAAGCCGGAGCACCCGAAATCTGTCTGAAAGACATGGCAGGTATCGGTCGTCCGGGTATGCTGGGGCGATTGACGAAAACAATTAAAGAGAGGCATCCGGAAGTGATCATTCAATATCATGGTCATAGTGGGCCGGGCCTGTCGATGGCATCTATTCTTGAAGTCTGTGAGAATGGAGCTGATATCATTGATGTGGCTATGGAACCGATGTCCTGGGGTAAAGTACATCCGGATGTAATTTCGGTGCAGGCTATGTTGAAAGATCTGGGTTTCCAGGTACCGGATATCAATATGAAAGCCTATATGAAAGCGCGTGCCATGACGCAGGAATTTATAGATGATTTCCTGGGGTATTTCATGGATCCTACGAATAAACATATGTCTTCTCTGTTGTTGAAATGTGGACTTCCCGGTGGTATGATGGGGTCTATGATGGCGGATCTAAAGGGGGTACATTCAGGAATAAATATGATACTGAGAGGGAAAAACGAACCTGAACTTAGTATCGATGATTTGCTGGTGATGCTTTTCGACGAAGTGGAATATGTATGGCCTAAATTAGGTTATCCACCACTGGTGACACCCTTCAGCCAGTATGTGAAGAATGTTGCGTTGATGAACGTTATGCAACTGGTGAAAGGCGAGGAGCGCTGGACGATGATAGATAATCATACCTGGGATATGATTTTGGGTAAGAGCGGACGCCTGCCAGGTGAACTGGATCCTGAGATTGTAGAACTCGCAAAGTCTAAAGGTTATGAGTTTGTAGATACAGATCCGCAGTTGAATTATCCGGATGCACTGGATGAGTTCCGGAAGGAAATGGATGATAACAACTGGGAATATGGTGACGATGATGAAGAACTCTTTGAGTTAGCCATGCACGACCGTCAGTATCGTGACTATAAGTCAGGTACTGCTAAGAAGCGTTTTGAGGATGAGTTACAACGCGCTAAGGATGCTGCCATGGTGAAAAATGGATATTCAGAAGAAGAAATAAAAAAACTGAAACGTGCTAAGGCTGACCCGATAATTGCTCCGGATAAAGGACAGGTACTGTGGGAGGTATCAGTTGAAGGTCCTTCTGTTGCTCCGTTCATCGGGCGTAAATACCAGCATGATGAAGTGTTCTGCTATCTTTCCACCCCGTGGGGAGAATACGAAAAAATACCGACCGGATTTACCGGACGTGTCGTAGAGATATGTGCCAAGCAAGGTGATACCGTGAATAAAGGCGATGTGATTGCTTATATTCAGAGGAGTGATATTTTTGCATAGTTAAATTAATGATTAACGGTTAGTGATACACTGACCGTTAATCATTAATTCTCCCTTATCCACTTTTTTATTGTCTCCTTTAGCACCTCCTGTGTGAAAGGTTTAGTCAGGAAATCGTTGCACCCCACTTCAAGTGCTGCTTTACGGTCATGATCATAGGCAAAAGCAGTCAGGGCAATGATGGGGATATCGGGTGATAGTTCACGGATGATTCTTGTTGCATCCAGTCCGCCGAGGTTCGGCATTTTCATATCCATCAGGATGATATCCGGATTTAATTCCACAAACATATTGACGGCTTCCATACCATCTTTGGCACGTTCCAGGTGATATTCTTTTCCTAAGATGGCTTTGATCAGGATATAATTACTGTCGGTATCTTCGGCTATCAGGATCGTTTTCATTCGAGAACTTTCAGGTGTAGCTTGATTCTTTTCAGTTGTTGCTTTTTGTTCATTGGTTGTCGACCCACTCTCTTCAAGTACAGTTTCAGGCATTTCTTTTTCTTCCTCGTTGGCAATCTTTGCAGGCAGGTTAAAGGTGAAAGTTGTACCTTTCTCCAGTTCGGAAGTTACAGAGATTGTTCCGCCCAGACGTTCAATGATGGTCTTGCAAATTGCTAACCCTAATCCTGTACCTTGTGCAAAATTGTTTGCTTTCACAAACCGTTCGAAAACTTTTCCTATCTTTTCGGGAGCAATGCCTGTTCCTGTATCAGTTACATGGAAAATGATATTTTCCCCTTCTTGGTGGTATCCATAACTGATACTTCCATGAGTTGTGAACTTGAATGCATTTCCTATCAGGTTTGATATAACCTGGAAAATACGATTCTTGTCCGAATCGATGCGAATATCTTCATCCGAAGGTTCAAATATTAACTCAACATCGGAAGGACAACGGAATACATGGGCATCATGAATCTCTTTACAAAGCGGATATAGGCGGACGGGAGCAATGCTGAATTCAACAATACCGGCTTCTATCTTTGATAAATCCAGTATTTCGTTGATGAGTTGCAGCAGGCGTTCGTTGTTAGCTTCCACTATGTTGTAATATTCTTTGCGTTCCTCTGTATTTTCACTTTCGGCGATGATGCGTGAGAAACCTATAATGGCATTGAGTGGCGTACGTATTTCATGGCTCATATTGGCAAGGAAAGCCGATTTGAGCTGATCGGAAGTTTCCGCTTTTTCTTTGGCAACCATTAATTCACGTTTCATCAGTTCCATGTCGGTGATGTCCCATTCTATATTCAATAAGATGGGAGAGAAGTCGTTACTTTCTATTTTCATCTTCCGTTTGTCAAGGAAAAGAGATTGTCCGTTACCATCACGTTCTTCCGTAATCCAGTGCATTTCTTGTCCTGTAGCAGCTATCTCAATGTCTTGGCGACGTTTTTCTTGTGCTATTTCCAGAGGATAGAAGTCGAAATCGTCTTTTCCCAGAGCTTCCTGCATAGTGATTTCACGGTTATATGATTCACGGTTGCGGTATAAGTACTTAAAATTGTTTTTTATATCTTTCACGACGATACCTGCGGGCAAATACTCTATGGTTTTGTCTAATATCTGGCTGAAGCGTTTGATTTGCTGTTCGTGTTTGATGCGTTGGGAAATATCCCGGCCGAATGCCCAGATAGTTCCTTCACCTTCATCACTGATGATACAATAGGCATTACTTTCGTATGCCAGTATTTCGGGGTAGAGTGGCAGAGGGTTATACATAGTGACACACAGTTTCTTTTCTCCATTCTTGATGGAAACAGCCAGTTTTTTCCATTCTTCTTCATTCCGGACATATGAGTCGATTTCATAAATTTTTAGTTGGGTGATGTCATCTGTATTGTTCAGGTTGTGGTGCAGCTTGAACTGGCGGTTGGCAAATATCAACGTACCATCTTCATGGGCTGCAAAGATGTCTTCTGTGGAATTGTTGATGGCATGTGTCAGCAGATTGATGTCATTGCGTCTCTGCTGGATGTCGGTGATATTTTGTATATATCCTTCCAGGGTAACATTGCCGTCCTTGTATCGTTCGCGGGTGAATGCTTTCAGGCGGATATAAAAGACTTTTTTGTCTAAGGAAATACGATAGTCTATGCTTTCTTCCATATTCCCTTTGAGATTTTGGACGAGCCAGTTGCTGAAACTGTCTCTATCTTCAGGAAGAATAAAATTCAGGTAGTCGGATAGGAGAATACTTTGTTCTGCTTCCGTACACATGATACCTGTCTGACCTGAATAGCTGAATTCCTTGGCGTTGGCATTATATATCCACCTGCCAATGAGCGCGGCCTTTTGTATTTCAAACAGTTCCCGATTTTTTCTTTCCAGTTCCAGTTTGCGTTGGCTGCGTTCCGTAATGTCACGATATTGACATAATATTAGGTCGCCATAGGGCTGCATGATACATTTGAAGAAATAATTTCTACCCCGCAATGTGAGTTCATAATTGCGGATTGATTTTGTTTTCTGGAGTAAGACTTTCTTGAATTCCGGATAAAACTCACGGTAGGTATTGGAGGGTAACAGGGATAGTAAATTCTTTCCAAGTAGCCTTTTTTCTTTTATGAACCATAAATCTACATTATGGATAGCTATATCTACACATACACCGTCTTTGTCCATGAGTATTAGTGTGTCTGATACCATGTTCAATAGTTTTTCGGAGTTGTTTGTGTCTTTCAGGATGCTTTTCATGTCTTCTTGTGTATTTAGATTTATAATTGGGCAGGTATCTTATTTTCCCGCCCTTCGTGATTTTTCCCAAGCTCCACTGCTATTGCCTTTACGTTTACTTAGGTAGCGGAATCCCCTTATTACATTGACGTTCATAAAAAGGAAGTAATAAGGTATGAAGAGAATTTTGTTTTTAATATGTCTTCTTGAAAGGATATATCCCCAGATACCCATCAGGTAAAATAGAACCTGTAATCCCAGAATGATAGCGTAGAATAGAGGACAGTTACCAGTAAAGAGTAATATAACATTGAGGGGCAGCAACAGGAACAGGAGGATAGGGGTGATAGACCATCGCAGAACACGATGGGATACATATTGGAAATTAAGCCAGCCATAGCGGAACGGGTTCAGTAACGGACGGAATAGCCAGATAGACTGTAGGCCTCCGGCTGCGATGCGTACTTTACGTTTTTCTTCTTCCTGCATATCGGCAGAACCACTTTCGGTGGCGTAAGCTGTAGCACAGTAAGCGATGGTATAACCGTGCATGGCTATGCGGAGGGAGAGGATGAAATCATCGAGTAGGGTATCCGTTCTCATGTCTTCGAATAATTCGCGGCGTACAGCGAACAATTCTCCGGCGGCTCCTACAGCTGAGTAAAGACGTGAATCGAGTGCTTTCAAAGTCGACTCATATTTCCAATAGATGCCTTCTCCACCTGATGCTGCATTATCTTTGCTTTGTACGGCAATACGTTTTTCTCCGGCAACACACCCTACTTTAGGATTGGCAAAAGCATGAACGATTTCACGCAGAGCTTCACGGTTCAAGTGGGTATTGGCATCAGTGAATATGACGAGTGGCGTTTTTACAAACTTCATTCCCCGGTTGAGGGCAGCGGTTTTTCCCTGCCGTTGGGGCTGATGGAGTACGGTGGCTTGAGGCCAGCGTGAAAGGCGTTCATTAGTGTGGTCGTTACTGCCATCGGTTACCCAGAATATTTGCAGTTTCTCTGTAGGGTAGTCTAAGTCCAGGCAGTTTTGCATTTTTTCGTCTACAACGTCTTCTTCGTTGTAAGCTGCAATAAAGAGTGTGAGTTCAGGCAACTCTTCATCAGGAGGTATGGGGTAGTGGATCGGCTTACGGAAAGTTTCCTTTATCTTAACCAGAATATATAATACAATTCCATATCCTATATAAGTGTAGAATACGATAAAAAGGCTTATCCAGAATACTATCTCGAGGGTTCTCATTATAAAGTTGTTTAAGGTAAACAAGTAATCATGCTCAAAAGTATGGATAATCTTTTACTGATGCAAGAAAAGGGGGAAGATTTATCAAAACGCTTCTGTCATATTGAAATAAAACAGTGTTTGGTTGTTGACTGTATTTTTACCCAAATCAAGACGGACATTCATACGGGGCTGTACTTCAATACGTAGTCCGACACCGTAGTTGGGAAGTACACCTTCTATCTTGCCGGGAGTGGGCCCCATGAATCCGCAACCTGTCCAAGCTACGAAACCTACATGGTTTAGCATACGCTTCAGCCAGGTACTCTTATCAGTGTTTATCATCTGGCGATACTCCGCCATAACCACATGGGAAGATTTGTCACGATATTGTCCCATATAATAACCACGCAGGTCAAAAGGAGTTCCAGTAAGCATGTATTGTGTCAAAGGTACATCTCCAAACACGTTTTTAGTTTGTGCTGTCCAGGCAATGACCTTACGTTTCCCGACAGTCTTATATTGACGATAGTCTATCTCCAAGCGATAAAAGTTTTTATCGCTCCCGAGAAATTTGGTATACATCATTCCACGGAAATCGAGGTACATGCCCGAGTAGGCATTGGAGGGAATGTCACGGCTGTCATAAGTCAGCAGAAAACCAAGTCCGGAATTGAAATTTTTGTAACCTTTCTCTGTACCTCCGGCTGCCTTGTAGGATGGCTCGTCTACCAGATGTTTGGCGGGTTCTGTTATATCGTCATAGTTGATGTCTATCTGTGGTCCAGCAAATATGTTGCTGTTGCCTAAGCGGAAAAGGAACCAGGGATTGAACTGGATACCACTGTAGCGGTATTGGCTGGTGCTGTCGCTACGAACATAATTCTTGTTTGTACTGTAGCCCAGACCGTAGAAATTATCTTCCGTGTTTTTATAAGCAAATTTTCCGAAGATGCGGAAACGGTCACCTTTAAAAAAGAGTTGAGGCTTGGAAAAAAGGTTGATGCCACCATTGAACAAGAAAGCGATGGCTACGGGAACTACAGAACGCAACTGTGTAGTGTCACTGGGATTCATGCGGAAAGTCATCAGAGCGCTACCACCAAGTACTGCACCAAAATCGGGAGTATAACTCGGACCACCCAAAATATTATAATGCAAGTTTCGTTTTGCTACCTTTTGTTTACGCAATTCACGCTTAGTCAATGCAGGAGTCGTATCGTTGCCAGTAATCATCAAATTCATTCCTTCCTGAGCGGAAAGTGCTGTTACTGAAAGTAGTAATGTAATAATACCTGTTATATATCTTTTCATATCATACGAATGAGGGTGCAAAGAAAACTAATAAATTTGAATTAGTTTTCAATTCAAAAGACAATAAATCTAAAGATTTTACTAAAAGTTTCAAAAAAGCCATTAATTTTGCATCTAATCAAAGAACTGGCAGTGGGAATTGCCAATGGCCTTTTTTCGAAGTATCGGACATTTAGACTAATATAAGACCATCCCCGTACCCGGTCCGTGTCTGGTCCATACCAAAGCCGTACCAAGTCCAAGCTCTTAGACACGGAGCAAGTACGGACTTGATGGGGGGAAGACCTGTAGAAGACAGGAAAAATAGACCAATTACTATACAAACCATATATTTTATGAATAAACGAATTTTATCAGTTTTTGTTTTCAGTGCCGCTTTATTTTCCATGCAGGCACAAGACGGAAAAGGGGGAATCAGCGAGACGATGCTGAACCAGATTAAACAGGGCTATCAAGGCACCACTGCCGATAAGGCTCTTCGTAATGCCATCGGAAATAATGACATTCGTAAACTTGCACTGAATCAGGAGAATCTGACAGGAATGGATACTCATTTTTCTGTGAAGGTAAATTCTAAAGGAATTACAGATCAGAAGTCGTCCGGACGTTGCTGGCTCTTCACCGGACTGAACGTGATGCGTGCCAAGACTATTGCCAAATATGATTTTCAATCTTTTGAATTTTCGGAGATTTACCCTTTCTTCTGGGATCAACTGGAGAAAGCCAATCTTTTCCTGCAGGGTATTATCGACACCCGTGAAAAGCCTATGAGCGACAAAACAGTGGAATGGCTTTTTCAACATCCTTTGAGTGATGGAGGAACATTTACGGGGGTTGCTGATATTGTCAGCAAATACGGTCTGGTACCTAAGGAAGCTATGCCGGAAACCAATAGCAGTGATAATACTTCGCGTATGGCAAATCTGGTTTCTTTGAAATTGAAAGAATACGGCCTGCAATTGCGCGACCTTGCTTCTAAAGGGGCAAAACCGACAGCATTGGAAAAAGAGAAAACAACAATGCTCGGTACTATCTATCGTATGTTGGTACTGAATTTGGGTGTTCCACCTACAGAGTTCGATTATGTACGTAAGGATGCCAAGGGTAATCCTGCGGAGACCGAACATCACACTCCGATGTCTTTCCTGAAGAAATATGGTGATGAGAATCTGCTGGGCAATTATGTGATGGTAATGAACGACCCTTCCCGTGAATACTACAAATGCTATGAGATAGACTATGACCGCCACCGCTACGATGGCAAAAACTGGACCTATGTAAACCTGCCTGTAGAAGATATCAAAGAAATGGCTATTGCTTCTTTGAAAGACAGTACCATGATGTATTTCTCTTGTGATGTGGGTAAGTTCCTGAATTCCGAACGTGGTTTGCTCGATGTGAAGAACTATGATTACGAATCGCTTATGGGCACTACTTTCAATATGGATAAGAAACAACGTATCCAGACTTTTTCCAGCGGTTCTTCTCATGCCATGACGCTTATGGCAGTAGATTTGAATAAGGACGGAAAGCCTGTGAAGTGGATGGTGGAAAATAGCTGGGGACCTGCAAGCGGTTATCAGGGGCATTTGATCATGACGGATGAATGGTTCGATGAATATATGTTCCGTCTGGTTTTGGAAACTAAGTATGTGCCTGCTAAGGTAATGGATCTGTTCAAACAGAAGCCTATTCGTCTACCCGCTTGGGATCCTATGTTTGCGGAAGAAAATTAACACGATAACTCATCTTGTCGTCATCGTGCTCGTTAACGAAAGGAATTGCGGAAATTTATCCGTAATTCCTTTTGTTTTTGCTCTTTATTCACGTTCTTTTTTGCTACTTTTGCGGCAAATTAATGAAACCATTATTTTATATAAACGCATGGCAAATGTAATTAAGTTACGTAAAGGCCTTGACATCAACCTGAAAGGTAAAGCTTCTCAGGAGTTTATGTCTGTGAAAGAACCGGGATTCTACGCATTGGTTCCCGATGATTTTACGGGTATCACTCCGAAAGTGGTAGTCAAAGAACAGGAATATGTGATGGCCGGAGGACCCTTGTTTATCGACAAGAATCATCCTGAATTGAAATTTGTTTCGCCCGTTAGCGGCGTAGTGACAAGCGTGGAGCGCGGCGCACGCCGTAAAGTGCTGAACATTGTCGTTGAAGCTGCAGCCGAGCAAGACTATGAAGAATTCGGTAAGAAAGACGTAAATGCCCTGAATGGCGAGTCGGTGAAAACTGCATTGCTGGAAGCCGGTATGTTTGCGTTCATCCGTCAGCGTCCCTATGATGTGATTGCTGATCCGACGATGTATCCGAAAGCTATCTTTGTTTCGGCCTTCGACAGTAATCCGCTGGCACCAGATTTTGAATTCGCCCTGAAAGGCGAGGAAGCAAACTTCCAAACAGGATTGGACGCTCTTTCCAAAATGGCAAAGACGTATTTAAGTATTAGTGTAAAACAAAAGGCAGCAGCGTTGACGCAAGCCAAGAATGTAACGATTACTGCATTTGACGGACCGAATCCGGCCGGCAATGTAGGCGTACAGATTAACCATATTTCACCTGTTGTGAAGGGTGAAACTGTATGGACAATCGGTGCGGAAGCTGTTATATTCATCGGACGTCTGTTCAATACAGGTCGTGTGGACATGACACGCAAAGTTGCCGTAACAGGTTCCGAAGTGTTGAAACCTGCTTACTGTAAACTGAAAGTCGGTGCTCTGCTGACAAACGTATTCAGTGGAAACGTGACTACCGGTAGAGATTTACGCTACATCAGTGGTAATGTACTTACAGGTAAAAAAGTGAATCCGAACGGTTTTCTTGGCGCTTTTGACAGCCAGTTGACAGTGATTCCCGAAGGTGACGATATTCACGAAATGCTGGGTTGGATTATGCCGCGTTTCAATCAGTTCAGTGTGAACCATTCTTATTTCAGCTGGTTGCTGGGTAATAATAAGGAATATGTGCTTGATGCCCGTATCAAGGGTGGTGAACGTCACATGATCATGTCTAATGAGTATGATAAAGTATTCCCGATGGACATCTTCCCTGAATATCTGGTAAAAGCTATCATAGCAGGTGATATTGACCGTATGGAGGCTTTGGGTATTTATGAGGTAGCTCCTGAGGATTTTGCCCTTTGCGAATTCGTATGTTCTTCGAAAGTAGAAGTTCAACGCATTGTTCGTGCAGGACTTGACATGCTCCGTGCTGAAATGGCCTAATTCAATTTAAAAATCAAGAATTAAAAATTAAAGATGAAAGCGTTAAGAAATTATCTCGACAAGATAAAGCCGAACTTTGAAGAGGGCGGCAAATTCCACGCATTCCAGTCTGTGTTCGACGGATTCGAAACATTCCTGTTCGTCCCCAGCACGACTTCGAAATCGGGAACGCACATTCACGACGCTATCGACAGCAAGCGCATTATGTCGATGGTGGTCATTGCGTTGGTACCGGCGTTGCTGTTCGGTATGTATAACGTAGGTTACCAGCACTTCCATGCTACCGGTGCTACGGGTAGTTTTATTGAAATGTTTGCCTACGGTTTTCTGGCTGTATTGCCTAAAATCATTGTTTCTTATGTAGTAGGTTTGGGTATTGAGTTCGTTGTGGCTCAATGGAAGAAAGAAGAAATCCAGGAAGGTTTCCTCGTTTCAGGTATCCTGATCCCTATGATTGTTCCGGTAGACTGCCCGCTGTGGATTCTGGCAGTGGCTACTGCATTCTCCGTAATTTTTGCAAAGGAAGTATTCGGTGGTACAGGTATGAACGTATTCAACGTTGCCCTGATTACTCGTGCATTCCTTTTCTTCGCATATCCTACGAAGATGTCCGGTGATGCTGTTTGGGTATCAGGAGATACTATCTTCGGTATGGGGCAGGCTGTTGACGGATTGACCGTAGCTACTCCGCTGGGTGAAGCTGCTACTACAGGTGCCATTCCGCCTTTCTCTTGGGATATGGTAACGGGGTTGATACCGGGTTCTATTGGTGAGACCAGTGTAATTGCCATTGCTCTTGGTGCTATCTTGCTGTTGGCAACGGGTATCGCAAGCTGGAAGACGATGTTCTCCGTATTCGTGGGTGGTGCATTCATGGCTTGGGTGTTCAATACAGTCGGTCCCGACACTCCGATGGCTCAGATGCCTTGGTACGAACATCTCGTGCTGGGTGGTTTCTGTTTCGGTGCTGTGTTCATGGCTACCGATCCTGTAACTTCGGCTCGTACCGAGACGGGTAAGTATATCTTCGGTTTCCTGATTGGTGTCATGGCAATCGTAATCCGAGTACTGAACCCCGGTTATCCCGAAGGTATGATGCTTGCCATCCTGCTGATGAACATCTTCGCTCCGTTGATTGACTACTGTGTAGTACAAGGTAATATCAGCCGTCGCGAGAAACGTGCAATTAAGTCTAACAATTAAAATACCGTAAGAAAATGAATACCAATAGTAATAGTTATACTATCATTTATGCTTCGGTAATGGTTGTTATCGTTGCATTCTTGCTGGCATTCGTTAGTTCCTCATTGAGAAACATTCAGAACAAAAATGTGGAACTGGATACGAAGAAGCAAATACTCGCTGCATTGAACATCAAGAACGTGAAAGATGCCGAGGCTGAATATAATAAATATGTAAAAGGAGATATGCTGATGAACGTAGACGGTACTTTGACCGAGAATACCGGAGCATTTGCTACTGGCTACGAAAAAGAAGCTAAAGAACATCAACGCCTGCACGTATTCGTAGCAGAAGTGAATGGAGAAAAGAAATATGTGTTCCCTGTTTACGGTGCCGGTCTTTGGGGTGCTATCTGGGGATATGTTGCACTGAATAGCGATAAAGATACTGTTTATGGTGTCTATTTCTCTCATGCCAGTGAAACTCCGGGTCTGGGTGCTGAAATTGCCGGACAACACTTTCAAGATGAATTCTTGGGTAAGAAGACACTGGAAAACGGTGAAATTGCCTTGGGTGTTGTGAAGAACGGCAAGGTTGAGAAACCTGATTATCAAGTGGACGGTATCTCTGGTGGTACGATTACTTCTGTAGGTGTAGATGCCATGCTGAAAGCTTGTCTGAATAGTTACAAGAGTTTTTTAACCAATAATGATGAGGAATAAGGATATGGGACAGTTGTTTTCAAAGAAAAATAGAGAAGTATTCTCAGCTCCGCTGGGCATGAACAATCCTGTTACCGTACAGGTGCTGGGTATCTGTTCTGCACTGGCTGTAACTGCCAAACTGGAACCCGCCATCGTAATGGGCCTTTCGGTAACAGTGATTACGGCTTTTGCCAATGTGGTTATTTCATTGTTGCGTAAGACAATTCCCAACCGTATCCGTATTATCGTTCAGTTGGTTGTGGTAGCAGCTTTGGTAACCATTGTGAGTGAAATATTGAAAGCTTTTGCTTATGATGTAAGTGTACAGCTTTCTGTGTATGTAGGTTTGATTATTACAAACTGTATCCTGATGGGACGTCTGGAAGCATTTGCCATGCAGAACGGTCCGTGGGAATCTTGCCTGGATGGTATAGGTAACGGTTTGGGATATGCTAAGATTTTGATTATCGTAGCTTTCTTCCGCGAACTGTTAGGCTCGGGTACATTGCTTGGTTTCAATATCCTGAACCATGAATGGCTGACAAATCTGGGTTATGTGAACAACGGTTTGATGATCCTGCCTCCGATGGCATTGATCGTGATCGCCGTGATTATTTGGGTTCACCGTTCTCGTAACAAGGAACTTCAGGAAAATTAATGCTAACTATTAAAAAAATAATAGAATGGAAGAATTATTAAGCACATTTGTCCGCTCGATCTTTGTAGACAACATGATTTTCGCATACTATCTGGGTATGTGTTCTTTCCTGGCTGTTTCCAAGAACGTAAAGACTGCTTTGGGATTAGGTATGGCTGTGACGTTCATTCTGACATGTACGTTGCCGATCAACTATATGCTTGAAAATTATGTATTGAAGGAAGGTGCTCTGCAATGGCTGGGTGCTGAATTCGCTGGTGTAAACCTG
>ENA-OPJH01000245-OPJH01000245.1-human-gut-metagenome-genome-assembly--contig:-NODE-245-length-13561-cov-1.699985_pt1 | contig 13561 bp, 8 predicted proteins | sample MGYA00241418_ERZ501666 | MGnify/ENA primary metagenome ERZ501666 (study PRJEB25962, sample SAMEA2042289) | human gut metagenome | biome: human gut; feature: human-associated habitat; material: faeces...
GTGAGAAGGCGCGTGCTGCCGCATAAATTACATTACCGCCACATTGCCCGTCGATAGTAATAGCCAAGTCAAGGTCTTTATACTTAAAAGTATTATTCCAGCCAAAGGTGAAGTCCGGTTGATAGTTTCCTACCAACTGATAGTCATTGACGTCAATAGTACCATCTTTCTTGTAGTCTTCAAAAATTAAGTCGCCAATGCCTTGTGTACCGTTTGTGGCATATTTGGCCAAGTCTTCCTCTGTGTTAAATGTTCCTATTACTTTGAGCATATACATGTCACCCATTGGTCGTCCTACGTAGTTCCTTATCACATTGCTCCATTTGGTACCTGCTTTTGCGTTGGCAAGTTGGTTTTGGTTATTGGCAAGCGACAGAATCTTATTGTTGTTCTTTGACCAACTGAGTGTTGTTTCCCAAGAAAATTCTCCTTTGAATGGGGTAGCGGAGACTTGAATTTCTATACCTTTATTCTCTATTTGTCCGGCATTCATGTAGACGCTGCCTGATATACCGTTGAAGTTGGGGATATTAGCCGGCATCACGATGTCACTGGTTCTCTTATAGAAATCCACAACAACATTAAGAGCATTAAATATGCCGATGTCGAATCCTAAATCTATCTGTTTATTCTTTTCCCATCCTAACTGCCTGTTTGAATAGCCGCTGGGGTAGTAGGTAGATATGGCTGTATTGCCGAATACCACATTTTGGTCGGAACTAATGCTGGATATCCATGCGTAGTCATTGCCTATCTGATCATTGCCTGTCACCCCATAGCTGGCACGGAGTTTGGCAATGTTGAGCCAGCTTATGTTTTTCATAAACTCTTCTTCCGTTAGGTTCCATGCCAACGATCCGGAGTAGAACCATCCGGCACGTTTGTCCGGTCCGAACTTACTGGAACGGTCGCGCCGGACAGAACCCGAAAAAACGTATTTATAGTTATAGTCATAAACTACACGTGCAAACATGGCATCGAACACATAGTTTGAGTAATTGGAAGACCCTGTCCACAGTGTCGCGCCGTTTATGTTGGTGATGGATGTATTGTTATAGGCGATAGGGTTATCGGAGTCTGTCCGATCATCCTGCTGCACATCAAAGTCGCTATTGTATTCGAAGTCATATCCAATCATGGCATTCAAGTGATGCTTTTCGTTGAACATGACATCGTAAGTTGCCGTAGTAGACCAATAGGTGTTATAGCCGAAACCGGACATACGATAGCCATCAATGCTGGTTAAATCAGGTGTAGATTTGTTGCCTGTGTACTTCTTGCCCAGCAGATAAGCGGATTGGTAGTAATCTTTCTTGGCAGAGTTGGTTGTGAAGTTTATCGATGAGCGCAATGTCAATCCCTTAATAGGCTTCACTTCAAGATAAGCATTGGACATTGTGCGGATGGACCATGCGTCATTCCGATTTTCCATCAAATTCGCAACGGGATTTCGGAGTTGGTTATTGAGGCCTAAGCCGGCATAATGCTGTGCTATTTGAGTATAATCCCCATTAGGCTGATAAACGGGAAGTATGGGTGGCATTGATAATGCTTGAGCGATTACGCCCGTTACGTCTTCGGTATTTCCACCTGTTGGTTGCTGAATGCGTTTCTTGCTATAAGTCGTGTTCAAGTTTACGCCAAGTTTTACCTTTTTGGATAGATTAGCTTCAAACCCTCCTTTTATTCCCGTTCTGCGATAGTAAGAGTTCAGTAAAATGCCATCTTCGTTTTGGTAGTTTGCAGAGAAGTTGTATTTTAAGGTTTCTGTTCCTCCTGTTATGGTGGTGTTACCTCTATAATTCAGTGCATTGCGGAAAATGGCATCCTGCCAGTTCGTATTCGTATAGTTTCCGCTCTCTCTCATCTGAACCAGTTGAGGAAAGTCTTGAATGGTTCCGTTGTTTGTACGGGCTTCAATAATCATATCCATATAGTCATTGGCTTCGAGTACATCTACATAATTTTGAGCTTCGCTCCATCCCACCTGTGTGGAGAAACTAACTTTGGCTTTTCCTGTTTGACCTTGTTTGGTAGTGACAATAATTACGCCGTTACCTGCCTTGGAGCCATAGATTGCAGATGAAGCCGCATCTTTCAATATTTGGATGTCGGCAATATCCGCAGGGTTGATATTGTTGAATAGTTCTGCGTCTGTTGTCGGGTATCCGTCAATGACAAATAGAGGGTCGTTTCCGCTATTGATAGAGCCGGAGCCACGAACGCGAATAGCCGGTGCGGCACCCGGTTCACCACTGATTTGTTGTAAAGTGATGCCTGATGACATACCTACAAGACTTTGCGATATATTCGATGTCGGCATATCAGAAATCTTTCCACCTTTTACAGTTGAGATTGCGGTGGATACCGAACGTTTCTGTATGGCACCATAGCCTACTACCACTACCTCGTCCAGCGTCTCAGTGTCTTCTTCTAATACTATAACAAGTTCTTGGTTTTTGTCCACGTTGATTTCTTGTGTGATATAGCCTATATAAGAAATGATTATCGTTCCTTGGCTGTTCAGTTGCAGACTAAAGTTTCCGTCAATATCCGAGACTGTACCGTTAGCAGTTCCTTTTTCTATGATTGTTGCACCAATAATAGGAATGCCGGCTTTGTCTTTCACAACTCCTGTCACTTTATTGGTCTGTTGGGCAGTGACTCCTGCCTTCGCCTTACTCATCAGCATGATATTCTTGCCTTCCATGGCGTAATAAATATCAGTTCCTTCGAACACTTTATTTAGTACTTCGGCTACCGATTTGTTCTCTGCATTTACCTGAACTGTGCGTTTCAGATTGACTTCGTTCACCTTGTATACGAACAAATAATCTGTCTGCTTTTCTATTTCATGGATAACTTTATCTGTCGATATCTTATCAGCTACAACAGTCACTTTCATCGTTTGAGAATAAGTTTCTGTAGCAAAGGTAGTTCCGACAAATATGAACAGGATTAAGGCTGTGATTTTCATAATATGGAATAAATGTTTATTTTCTACAATAGATTCCTGATACAATATATTTTTCATATATTTGCATTACTAATTTTAGGTTTATACTTAAGATTATTAGGGAAAAAGCAGTCAATGCATAATTGACTATCCATGGGATGGTGTTGGCGCACTGTCCCATTTCTTTTTATTCGAGGTGTGTTATTTCATAGGCAAAATTATGTTAGAAGGTTAATTAATGGTGATTACATTCTTCTCGTCATCTTTCTTATAGGTGAATTTATTATTCAGCTTTAATACCTTTAATACATGTTCTACCCCATCTCCGGTTCTAAACTTACCGGTATAGCGATTGTTCAGTATTTTGGTATTGTTTACAACGATGTCAACTCCATAATATAGTTTCAGCTTTTCCAGCATATCCTTTACGGATACGTTATTGAAGCAAATAAGGCCTTCACGCCACAAGAAGTGGTCCGGGTCTTTAATCCGTCCTTTAATCAGCCGGTCTTCTTTCAAACTGGCCATTGTATTCGGTTCCAACTTCATCCCATTCATGGTGGCACTAGGGCTTAAGATTTCTATTGCTCCTTTCAGCAGTGCTGTTTCCCAGATACTGTCTGTTGCATACGCCATTACATTGAATTCTGTACCCAATACCTTGACGCTGCATTTGTTTGTTTCTACAATGAAAGGTTGTTCTGCATTCTTAGTCACTGCAAAGTAGCCTTCACCGTCCAGCTTCACATTTCGGATATCGCCGGTAAAGTTTCCCGGAAAAGTCAATGTACTCAGCGAGTTCAGCCATACTTTAGTGCCGTCTGCCAACATAAGTTCGGCTCGTTGTCCGGCAGGTACGTGTATGGATTGAAGTGATTCACTTTGCTCTATAGAATGTTTTTCGAACCAAAAGTGTGTACCCAGTAGAATGACTGCAAATATTGCTGCGATTTTTGCTGCTTCTATCCATAGTGTGCGCAATGAGAATATCTTCTTGGGTTGCCTTTTCTCTTCTGCAATCGGTGCTGTGCGCCATAATGCAATGTCATACAACTTGCGTTGTGCCATGTATTCACGCATATTCTCCGGGCTTTCTTGCATCCACTTGGTGACGTGCTGCTTTTCGGCTTCAGTGGCATTGCCGGATATATATTTCTGGAGTAATTCAGTATTCATGCTTTATGCTATTTTATATATTAACGACTAAGTAGAAGACAACCCTAAATGGAGATTGGAAAAAATGAAAGAAATCTCATTTTTGCACTCTGGAATGACGCAGAAACACGGGGATTCTAATAATAGAAGAAAAAATAGAACAGGGGAAGATAGTCTTTTAAGGTGATCCGTAATGCCTTTAATGCTTTTGATATATGATATTCCACTCCCTTTACGGAAATCCCCATCAGTTCGGCTATTTCCTTATTGGACTTGTTCTCGAACCGGCTTAGTAGAAATATCCGTTGGGTTTGTTCAGGGATTAATTTCAATGTTTCCCGGATGATACTTTCCACTTCATCCGAGAATATTTCATTGGGATCGCATGACTCTAAAGTTGAAATACGAATAGAAAGTTCCTGTTGATGCCAATCGACCATAGATTCAAAAGCCGTGCGTTTGACTTCTTCGTGCTTCAGATAGTCTAAAGCTTTATTCTTTAATATGGTAAGTAGGAGTGGCTCTATATAATCTATTTTCTCTGTTTTTAATTTTTCCCATAATTTAATCAATGACTCGGAAGCAATATCTTCTGCTGCCAAATCATCATGAACATATGATTTGGCAAAGAAGAATGACTTCTTGTAGTAAGAAGTGTATATCTCATTAAAAGAATTTACGATAGCATTGCTCATTGGTATGTCAGTTGTGCTTCTCATTATGTACATTAAAAAGGTATAGCAAAGTTAGCAATAAACATCCATATAACTTTATGCACTGTTGGAAAATCATTTGCTTTGCTAATGATATTTTGTTAATGTGCTAGCTATCAGCGAACTGTATTTACCGACAAGTTACCTCTTTATGTAAAAGCATTTACCGCAGGATGTAACGACCTTTACCCCTTATTGTAACGCTCTTTACCTCGGCATGTAACGGCTTTTACTCCGGCATGTAAATGAAGTTACCATTTAGGGTAAACAGTGTTACCGTGAAAGGAAAACAATTGTTATAGCTTGAAGTAGTTAGCTACTGCTTCTGCACATCGTTCCCCATCAATGCCGGCAGAAACAATGCCACCTGCATATCCTGCTCCTTCTCCGCATGGAAACAATCCTTTAATTCTTACATGCTGCAAAGTTTCCCTATCTCTTATGATCCGTACCGGTGCAGAGGTTCGTGTCTCCACACCAATCATTACCGCTTCATTAGTCAGGAAGCCACGACTGTATTGTCCGAACCGCTGAAATCCTTTGCTGAGTCGTTCTGTAATGAACGATGGCATCCAGAAGTGTAGGGGAGAAGATATTAGCCCCGGAGCATAGGAACTTTCCGGTAAATCATAGCTCAATTTCTTACGTGTAAAATCCTGCATACGTTGTGCAGGAGCTGTCTGACGCATATTGCCTTGTCGCCAGCAATTATATTCTAATGTCTCTTGGAAATACATCATATTGAGTTGAGAGTTGAGAGTTGAGAGTTGAGAGTTAGCTGCGCTATCATGCTGCATAGTCCACTCTCCACTCTCCACTCTCAATTCTCCACTCAATAAGTCTTCTGGCCTCAATTCAACTACCATCCCTGAGTTGCTCCAATGCGATCCACGGTTGCTGGGACTCATTCCGTTGACTACAATCTGTTGCGGACCACTGGCGGCGGGTACAACAAAACCACCCGGGCACATACAGAAACTGTATACTCCTCGTCCGTCTACCTGTGTCACAAAGCTGTATTCGGCGGCAGGTAGATATTTCCCCCGTCCGTTCTTACTATGATATTGTATCTGGTCAATCAATTCCGAAGGATGTTCCAAACGTACACCGACTGCAATACCTTTAGCTTCAACTTCCACTTGATTGGCAGCCAACCAACGGTACACATCCCGTGCCGAATGCCCTGTTGCCAGGATCACCGGACCCAGAATCGTTTGTCCTGTATGGGTTTCGATACCTTTTATTTCATCTTCCTCAATAATTAAAGCATCCATACGCGTCTCAAAGTGCACTTCTCCGCCACATTCGAGAATCGTATTCCGCATATTCTCTATTACACGTGGTAGTTTATCCGTTCCAATATGCGGATGTGCGTCTACTAATATAGCTGTAGAAGCACCATGCTGACAGAATACGTTTAATATCTTATCTACATTTCCACGTTTCTTGCTGCGAGTATAGAGTTTCCCGTCCGAATAAGCACCTGCGCCTCCCTCACCGAAACTATAATTAGATTCCGGATTCACTGTGTGCTCCCGGCTGATCTGAGCCAGGTCTTTCTTCCGGTCACGTACATTCTTTCCACGTTCTACAATGATTGGGCGAAGTCCCAGTTCTATCAGTCTCAGCGCAGCGAACAGCCCACCGGGACCGGCACCCACGACGATGACCTGTGGCTTTCCTTCTACATTCTTATATATAGTAGGTTGATATTCATTATCTTTGGGCATTTCATTCAGATATACCCGTACATTCAAATTGACGAAAATAGTCCGTTGCCGGGCGTCAATACTGCGTTTCAGGATTCGTGTTGCGTTGATGTCCCGTACATTCAATCCTTTTTCCTGTACGAGGTACTCCTTCAATCGTTGCTCATTGGCGGCTACTTCGGGCAGCACGCGTAGTTGGTATTCTTGTATCATTTCATTTTAAAATAAGTGACAATGCCTGCGCTGACACGTAGTCCGCTCCAGTTTGCGTCATAAGAACTCTTTTGTTTTCTATCTCCTTTCAGGTGCAAATTACCAACGGGGTCCCATTCGTAACCGACGCTTGCGATAATGGCTGCAAAGGTAGTGATTTTATAGCGCACTCCTATGGCAGGTTGAAAGAAGACATTGACACCGGTCAAAGTTCCATTTTCTTCCTGTACTTGTGAGTCTACACGTACGTATTCTTCCATCTTGCAAGTATTGAAAACGAGCCCTGTGGACAATTCAAAGAATGGACTGAATCTTTCTGTCAGTAGATGAAAGCGATAGAATGTTCCCAGTTGGTTTCCGCTATTCTTTATTTTTAGCCTGTATTCTCCGGTAGCATCGGCCAGATGATTCTGCCCGCTTGTATTCTGGTGGCTGAAAGTGATACCTACCTGATGCTGCTGTATCTGTACACCAACCCGAAAGTTATGTGTAAAGTTCCCCGGAAACTTATCGGTGGTTTTTACTCCTTTCAGGCTACTGCCGGCTGCATTACTCAGAAAATCTTTCATCTCGGACATATTGTATAACCCATACCCGATATTATATTCCAGTGTAAATTCCTGTGCTTGCATGCCGGTTATTCCCAGTAACATGCAGGCTAATGCTATTATAATCTTTTTCATGGTTTCTTTAGATAAGGTTCTACGTTTATGGCTGCTCCTGCCCAACAAGTCAGAATATTGTTTGCCAGATATGGACTGGCATCTTCACTTCTCATCCGGAACAGTTCATCTCCATTCTCGTTCGTAATGAGAACATAATAAGAATTCCGGAACAAATAGTTTCCGGTTACCGGATCAATGTTGCAGAAAGCGTATTCTTTCCCTTTTGAGATGGTACGAACAATCTCTCCACTTAGGCAATTAAGGATAGAAACCTTGTTGTTCTCAGTGCTTACTATTATAAGTTCATGCGGGTGGGTTGGGTGGAAAAAGTAGTTGCTGTAACCATGTGGGTAGAAAACAGTTTTTCCTTTTTCAAAATTCTGCAAAGGGGTAAGGTAGAAACCGTAATGTTGCACAGGCTCGCACAGGTAGTTCTCGCTTATCTGATAATACCAGGTTGCCGCAGAGTGTTCTTCTGGGAAATCGGTTTCCGGCAGAAATATATTCTTCTCAAGTTGTCCGTTATCTGTATTATAAATATAGACCTTGGAGAGGTGATTATAGTATAGTACTAATTTATGATTTGATGTAAATAGTATATCTTTGGGAGCATAAGCCACTTCCGGATAGTTTATTGTGGCAATAAGTTTTAATTCTTTTCCGGAAAAGATACATATTTCGTCAGAATAATCTACCGCTATCTTGTCTGAATTGAGTGCTGCGGCAATAGGGGTTCCATTGCCTTTGCCATTTTTATATTCACTGATTGTGGTAAGTGACGGAATAGCATAAGAAGTCACCTCATTGTATGAACTGGCATATAATGTATTAGAGTAAGAATTGTATAGACTTTTCATTTGGCTTCCTTTTAATGAGACGCCAGGTCCTGAATACGTGTATCCTCCCGTTATGGAATGGAAAGGTTCATTGCCGGCTTCATCTACTATCCGTACTTCTATATAATTCTGTTTACCAAAGCTGGGAGCTGGCAAAGTGATACTGGTTTCTTTAGTCTTTGCAACTACAACCTCTCCTTTGTCTATAACTTTAAAGTAGAAGTTCTCCAAGTTGAATGTCCAATGAATGATAATATTTTCCAAAGAACTTTCTTCGGGAATTTGATAAACTGTTAATTTTGGAGTGGTGAAGCGTGCCGGCCAACTCATTTCACCCATGTATGTTTGTCCTCCATAGGCTTGATCACGTATGCTTTCGCCTTGCTTTAGTGATTTTGTGATAATCTCGCATTTCACCTGATTGTTTCCCGTCAAGTTATTATTGTAGACATCAAAACTGCCTTGTGGACTGTTTGTTTCGCAAACCAGATTATTACCAATGTAAAAAGAGGCAGAGATCAGCCGGGATTCCGGTGTGTTTATCTGAAATCCTACTTTAAGGCCTTCTATTAATAGAAGTTCTCCACTGCTGTTTTGCTCTGCGTCCAGCTTTATTTCTATAGGGGTTTCCAGTGGCAGCGGTTCCGTTTCCACGTAGTTGTCGTGCAATGTTACCTCGCAACGTGCGTCCTGAACATGCCGCAGCCGCAGAGCGACAGCAGGATTAAAAGTGATAGATAATGTAATTGTTTTTTCATAGTAGTATTATTGATTGTTTCTATTTCTCTTTATCCGAATAGTGCTCTGAATGCTTCCTCTACCTTTCTTACCGGTATTAGTTCTATCTTGAGTTTCTTCGTATCAATTCCTTGTAAATTGTATTTCGGCAGTACAAACCGTCTGAATCCCAGCTTCTCCGCCTCGCCGATTCTTTGCTCAATTCGGTTTACCGGACGGATTTCGCCGGACAAACCTATTTCCCCTGCCATACAGACTTCCGGTTCGATAGCCGTATCCATATTGCTGGACAGTATGGCACTGATGACAGCCAAGTCTATCGCCGGATCATTAACTTTCAATCCTCCGGCAATATTAAGGAACACATCCTTCTGAGCCAGTTTGAAGCCTACCCGTTTTTCCAGTACTGCCAATAGCATATTCATTCTTCGGATATCGAATCCCGTGGCCGAACGTTGCGGATTACCATATACCGCACTGCTCACTAATGCTTGAGTTTCAATCAGGAACGGACGTATCCCCTCTATGGCTGAAGCTATGGCTATGCCGCTCATACCTTCGTGATCCTGGCTTAACAATAACTCCGATGGATTGCTGACTTGGCGTAAACCATCCTGTCGCATTTCATAAATACCCAGTTCGGCTGTGCTGCCAAAACGATTCTTGATACTACGCAGGATGCGATACATATAATGCTGATCACCTTCAAACTGCAACACCGTGTCTACGATATGTTCCAAGACTTTTGGTCCGGCAATGCTGCCTTCCTTATTAATATGTCCGATGAGCAATACCGGTGTATGTGTTTCTTTGGCAAAGCGCAGGATGCTTGCTGAGCATTCGCGTACTTGTGCAATGCTTCCCGGCGATGATTCAATGCTCTCTGTAGAGATGGTCTGTATAGAGTCAATGATTACCAGTTCCGGACGGGTGTTCTTGATATGTACGAATATCTGCTCTAATGATGTTTCGCAGACAATAAGGCAATCGCTGGAATTGTGCGATAACCGGTCGGCGCGCAATTTTAATTGGCGGGCACTTTCTTCACCCGATACATAGAGAACGCGCTTTTTGGGTATGTGGAGCACAGTTTGTAGCACCAAAGTTGATTTACCGATTCCCGGTTCACCGCCAATCAGTACTAGGGAGCCCGGAACCAATCCACCTCCCAATACCCGGTTCAGTTCTTCATCGTGCAGGTCGATACGTGGTTCGTCATCCGCCTCTATTTCACTAAGAACAATAGGTTTTGGTTTTTCTGTTTCTATTCCGGAGACCGGGCGTTTGTTGACGACTTCCTTTCGTATCACTTCTTCCACATATGTGTTCCATTCTCCGCACGACGGACATTTGCCTACCCATTTCGGAGACTCTTGTCCGCAGTTATTGCACACATAAACCGTTTTTTCTTTTGCCATAAGGGAATTTACTTGCTGAATGATTGGTCAAAGATACAAATTTAGCTGTTCGCTTGTCCGATTTAGAAGGGATTTATTCAGGTAATGTATATGGATTGGTAAGAATTCTTGCTGCATTTAGGTCATACTAAGGGCTTATCAAACTCTTAGTTGCTCCGTACCTTTCCCGCATAGGGGTACCTCTATAGGGAGATGGTACGGAGTTGCTACGGTCCAGCTATGTTTCAACTACAGTCTTGACCTCTTTCGGGCACAAGGATAAAACCTTGTTTGCCGCTAATGGGTTGCTTTTTTAAATGGTAGTAATTCCCCCCGCCATTGGAGTACGCATTCTCTTTCGTACCTCCTCAGGCGTATAACCGTGGCCCAGTAGAAACATCAGTTTAGTAACGGCAGACTCCGTTGTGCTGTCATATCCGCAAACTACTCCCGCCTGCATCAGCTGATACCCCGTTTCATAACGTTCCATCTCTACGGTTCCGGCACTGCACTGGGTGACGTTGACGATGACTATCCCTTGCTCGCAAGCATTCCGCAAGCGGCGTATGAACCACTCTTTGCGGGGAGCATTTCCCGAACCGTAAGTTTCGAGCACGACAGCCTTCAATCCCTCAATGCCCAATATACTCGATACTACATTCTCCTGAATACCCGGAAAGAGCTTTAGGACAGCAACATTGGTATCTAATAGATAATGTGGCTTCAGTTCCCGTTCAACTTCCTTAAAGCGGATTTGTACATTATTATATTTAATATGAATACCTGCTTCTGCCAATACGGGATAGTTGAATGAACGGAATGCATTGAAGTTCTCTGCGTTCATCTTGATGGTACGATTGCCGCGCATCAGGTGGTTCTCAAAAAAGATGCAGACCTCGGGTACAAGCGGATTGCCTTTTGCATCACGTGCACTGGCTATTTCAAGACTGGTAAGAAGGTTTTCTTTTCCGTCCGTGCGGAGTACTCCGATAGGGAGTTGTGAGCCGGTGAGGATGACAGGCTTACTCAATCCTTCTAACATAAAGCTAAGGGCGGATGCTGTATATGCCATCGTATCCGTGCCGTGCAGAATTACAAAACCTGTGTATCTATCGTAATGGTCACTGATGATGTGCACCAGTTTGCGCCAGGCTTCCGGGTCCATATCCGAAGAGTCCATCGGAGGATCGAACTGGTAAGTATCGATATGGAATGTGAAATTTTGCAGCTCCGGTACGTGCTTTTTCAGCTGCTCGAGATTGAAATTCTCTAAAGCACCCGTTTCGGGGTTTTCTATCATTCCGATGGTTCCACCGGTATAGATTAGCAAAATGGAAGTTATATTTGGACTCATATGCATTCTCTTACGATAATTTAGTGCAAATATAATGATATATCTTGGATTTAATATCAAAATGTTATAAAACTATGCCATTGGTAACGGGATATTGTATGGTTATGTGTGAAAATGACACTTCGCTCTTTTGCATATTTCTGCCTCTTTTGAGGCCTTTCTATATTTTTATTACAAAAAAACCACAAAATGTGATAGATTGAATGTTTTTATTATTACTTTTGCGACACTTATCAATAATGAAAGAAACAGAGAGTATGAACAAGTACTATCAACATACAGTCACATCCATGTGCATGACCATGACCCTTAGGGGTTAATGGATAGTATTTGTGTTTCTACGTGTTACACTATTTTTCAGCAGTTTTTCTTATTTAATTCAAGTCAATACAGGCATATACGTCCTGTTTCCGACACATTGTATCAACCATCTCAACAATATAAAGAGAAATGAAAGTAATGAAATTCGGCGGAACATCCGTAGGTTCCGTAGACAGTATTTTAAAAGTCAAACAGATAGTAGAGGCTGCCGAAGAGCCTGTAATCGTAGTGGTATCTGCTTTGGGCGGCATCACTGACAAGTTAATCAATACCTCACAAATGGCAGCCAACGGCGATGCAGAGTATGAAAAAGAGTATCGTGAGATAGTAAACCGTCACATCGAAATGGTGTATACCGTTATTCCGGCGGGCGAAGGACGCACCGTATTGCTGGATAAGGTCAATGAACTGTTGAGTGAGTTGAAAGATATCTTTCAAGGTATTTATCTGATTAAGGATTTGTCTTCCAAAACTTCTGCAACTATCGTGAGCTACGGTGAACGTTTGTCGTCTATTATTGCGGCAACGCTGATAAAGGGAGCGGTGTGGTATGATTCGCGCAACTTCATCAAGACCGAGAAAAAACATGCCAAACATATTCTGGATTCGGAACTGACAACTTCGTTGGTGAAAGAAACATTTGATGAAATTCCGCAGGTAGCACTGGTGCCCGGTTTTATATCTACCGACAAGAACAGCGGAGAAGTGACAAACTTGGGACGTGGCGGTTCGGATTATACGGCTTCCATCATTGCCGCGTCTTTGAATGCCGCCAGTCTGGAGATATGGACGGATGTGGACGGCTTTATGACCGCCGACCCGCGTGTCATCAGCACTGCTTATACCATAAACGAGCTGAGTTATGTAGAAGCTATGGAGCTTTGCAACTTTGGTGCGAAAGTGGTTTATCCGCCGACTATCTATCCGGTGTGTCACAAGAATATTCCCATTCTGATAAAAAATACCTTTAACCCCGAGGCTCCCGGAACCATTATCAAGCAGGAAGTCGATTCAGGCTCAAAAGCCATTAAAGGTATTTCTTCTATCAATGACACCACTCTGATTACGGTTACAGGTTTGGGCATGGTGGGAGTGATCGGCGTAAACTTCCGCATCTTCAAGGCATTGGCGCAGAATGGCATCAGTGTGTTCATGGTGTCTCAGGCTTCTTCGGAGAACAGCACTTCCATCGGTGTCCGTAATCAGGATGCTGCATTGGCTTGTGAGGTGTTGAATGAAGAATTTGCAAAAGAGATAGAAATGGGTGAAATCAGTCCGGTGGTGGCTGAGATGAATTTGGCCACCATTGCGATTGTAGGCGAGAATATGAAGCATACACCCGGCATTGCCGGAAAGCTTTTCGGAACATTGGGACGTAACGGCATCAGTGTGATAGCTTGTGCGCAAGGTGCTTCGGAGACCAACATTTCTTTTGTGGTAGAGGCTAAATCGCTTCGCAAATCTTTGAATGTCATTCATGATTCATTCTTCCTGTCGGAGTATC
>ENA-OPJH01000278-OPJH01000278.1-human-gut-metagenome-genome-assembly--contig:-NODE-278-length-12764-cov-1.464002_pt1 | contig 12764 bp, 7 predicted proteins | sample MGYA00241418_ERZ501666 | MGnify/ENA primary metagenome ERZ501666 (study PRJEB25962, sample SAMEA2042289) | human gut metagenome | biome: human gut; feature: human-associated habitat; material: faeces...
GGCGCACCCGCCGGCGTCTATGGTATCAAATGGAATACCGGTCAGTTCTATTTTCCGGTCTATGAGGGCTATTTTATCATCTGCCAGCAGAACGTCGTTCATGCCAAGATGTTCCGGAGAGTATAAGTTTGCATTTTTAATGAGTGTGAACATGATTCGGAGTTGTTTTATAGTGTTATGAAATGATAAGCTATCAGGAATAGAATGCTGCCTATAAGGGGCAGGGTATTTCTCTTTGCCAGTTCAATGGGCGATACACCCGCCACGCCGGCAATGGCGACAATGATACCCGCTATGGGAGATGCGGCACGCCCCATACTGGCGGATAACTGCAAAGGAAGCACGAGGGAATAGGCAGGCATACCCAACTGTCCGGCAATTCCGGGTAGCAACGGACCGAACGAGAAGAAGGCCGCGTTTCCGCTTCCCATCAACATGGCCGCACAGAAGATTATCAGGGCGAAGACTGCTGCGATGGCAATGCCGGAAAGTCCTATATGTGTGGAGTAATCTACCAGTGAGTCGATGAAACCGAGGCTAATCAGTCCTTTGGAAAATATCTCGGAGGCAACAATTAGTGTCACGACACTTCCGAAGACATTTCCCATCCCTTTCCAGAAGCTGGAGAAGGCGTCAAAGGTTTTCCGTATATTGCGTATATGACAGCCTACGAATACAAGTGAGACAAAGAGGGAAAATAGCATGGCGGTCGTTGTATTGAGTGCTATGGGAGGTTGGAACAGCCCCACATAGGGTGAAAATATAATGAGAAGCGCAAGCGGAAGTACGGGCAGCATGGCGAATATCAATGGAATATCCGGTTGGGTAGAGGTCTGCGGGACTTCTGCTGTTTCATGGTTTTCCGTACTCTGCCTGGCGGCTTCTTTTTTATCGAAATATCTATTGTTGAAGTAAAACAGGGTCATGACTACCAAGGTGGTAGGGATAACCAACGGGAGTTGGTGGGTAATGAAATAAGCTACGTTGGTCTGGTCGATAAGTTCGGCAGCAAGGGCTGTGTTTGCCGAACCGGGCCCCTGGTCGAACAGCGTTGCGGCGGCAATGACGGATAATGCGGTGAGGCGGCTTACTCCCAATCCGATGAGGACGGGGTAAACGGAGGCGACAAGCAAGAGTCCTAATCCGGCTGCCGAGGGGGTAGTGATAAAGAGCAACTGGCCGATGGGAATGGTGACGGTAGCTGCCAGGTAGGGGTAACGACGAAAGAAACCCAACGGTTTCATGGAGATGTGTACCAGGGCATTGGTGGCTTTTATGTGATTCATAAAAGCTACATAGCCGCCAATGGTCATAATCATCAGTCCTGCGCGGGACAGGTTGCCGATGAATGTTTCTTCCACCACTTTCACCAAATCGAAAACAACGCTACCGGTGGATTTATCCGGAATGATGGGTTGGACATTGAGAATGAGGGCGAATGTCAACATCACAAGTCCGGCCAGCATCAGAACTCCTTGCGGATTCAGTTTCCGGTAGAGGTAAATAGCGGTGACGGTGATCACCAATATACAGAGGAGGAAGGCTACGACTGACATAATCTGATTGGTTCTGTGTTATAAATTGTTTTTTGAGGAGTGATCGGAGATGGGACAGGAATGCATTAAATGAAGTGTCTCAATTCTCCTCCTCTCAAAAGGAGGAGAATTGGGATAGCACTATTTAATCATTGTTCTACTGTCTTATAAGTACCCCGGATTATTCTCCAACTGGCGACCTGTATTGGAATCTATGAACTCTTGCGGAATCGGGAACAACACAGGCGTATCATACGAATTCATGCCTCGTGCATCGCGTCCTGCAATCTCATTCAACTGTCGCATACGGCGTTTGAAGTAATTGTTCACATCACGTTCATCTCCACCTTTCTCCTGACTTACGCGAATCAGGGTGTGACGGCGTTCTTCTTCGGAAAGAAGTTCACGGCTACGTTCGTCCAGAATGAAATCCATACCTCCTGCGGTAAGTTCAGCTTCTGTGATGCTGACTGCATTGGAACGATTGCGTACCTTGTTAATCCATTTGATGGCTTCACCTGCCTGGTTGTTTTTCAGTAAGGCTTCCGCATAAAGCAAGTACGTGTCGGCGAGGCGGAGATAAACAATATCCTGATAACATCCATCCTTGTCACCATTTGCCAGCAACGGTGCCACGTAATCCCATTTGCGGGTAGTGGGCCAGTTATACTTCTTGATGGTTGTCTTATTATCATCCAGCATAGCGGCGGTTACAGTGGTGTCTACCACCATCTTACCGTTATTAAGGAATTCCGTAATCTTGCCGTCGGCACCCTTTTCGTTAATAGTCCATACCACTGCATGATCGGATACACGGTCGTCCTGAGTTCCCTGATCTTTATAGTTGTAGAGGCGGAAAGCACCTCTTGAAGGCACGCAACGTCCGGCACCTTTACCACCGTTGTTTATCCAGAACACCTGAGGCCAAGTGGCTGCACCGCTTGTATAGTCGGGATCGTACTTGTTGCTCTTGTTGATGACACCATCGTTGGAGTAATAATTTTTATATGTACTCTTCATGTAAACTTCGGCTGTACCGAACGCGCTGTTTTCCGGTTCCGTGTTGACAAAAGCATATAAAACCTCTGTGTTTCCGTCCGCATACATCGGTGTGCGGAATACGTCGATGAACGGACAGCCTGGATTGGCGGAGTTCTTGCCGAAACGGTTGGTTATCAAACTGTATTCGGAACCTTCTGTCAGCGGCTTCAAAACTTCGACTGCCTTGGAGGGCTGGTCCATTGCCAGGTATAGTTCACCCAGATAATGGCGTGCCATGGCTCCTGAAATCTTGCTGTTGCTTTCTTCACGCAACGGTAAATTGTTCATGGCGAAAACAAAGTCCTGCTCCATGACTTCACGGATGGATTCTACGGAATTGCGCTCCCAGTCGTTACGGTAGTTCATACCTGTAATTTCTTCGGTGGACAAAGGTACGGCACCGAATGAATACGTCAGATGACGGTAAGCCCATGCGCGGAAGAAGCGGGCCTGTGCGATGATCTTATTCTTGTGGGCGGCAGCTTCGGTTTCGGTTCCTTTCCAGTCGATACCACTGCCTTCGGCACGTGAAATCACCATGTTTGCCGTATTGATGATGCGGTAACACCATTGGAAGATGTTCTGAAATATCCGTAAGTCCGTCTGGTTGATTTGCGACGGATAGTACATGTATTTAAAGTCGCTGTGTGAGTTATTACTCCATGAATTGTCCACACCGCAACCCCATGCAGAGTGCAGAACGAGCGGCAGACCACCACCGAGTGCATCGGCACGGCGGTATTCGTTACGCATCATTCCGTAGAGGCTGGTTACCATGGATTGGAACCCGCTGTAATCTACTAACAGATTTTCAGGGTAGAGTGAAGCACGCGGATCTTCTTCCAGGAAGCTGGATTCATTGCATCCGGTCATGCAGAGCACGAGTAGTGCTATCAGTGTATATTTTAGCTTTTTCATACTGTTTCTCTTTGTTTTAGCGGTTTATAAATCAAGTTTCAGACCGAATGTGAATGAACGTACCTGCGGAGTGGACTGTTGGTCGCTGATAAATTCCGGGTCGAGGCCGGTCCAGCTTGTCCAGGTTGCCAGGTTCTTGATGTTCATATATACTTCGAGGCGGTTCAGGGAAATCTTCTTTAACCAACGCTGAGGAACACGGTAGGCCAGCGTGACATCCTGCACACGGAGGAAGTCGGTCTTTTCGTAGAAACCTGCGCTCATCGGGTTTACAGAAGTATCCAGTGAGTTTTTCGGGTACTTGTTGGTAGGATTCTCCGGTGTCCAGAAGTCTACCATGAGGCGGTTCTGGCGATAGGAGTTGTGAGATACGTCGTAAAGCCAGTTATTGGCTGTCTGTCCCAGTTGGGCATTGAGGAATACGCTCAGACTGACATTCTTGTATCGGAAAGTATTCGTCATACCCATTGTTACTTTAGGAATTGCCGAGCCGATGATTTCCTTGTCTGCTGGGGTGATGTCGTTTACACCATCCTTGTCATGGTACTTCATATATCCGGGGATGGAGTAGCGATAGTTCGGGTCTTGCTGTCCGTTCGGATTAGACGGGTCGGTGATCTGCCAGATACCGATGAAGCGGTAGTCGTAGTTCACGTTGATGGGCTGGCCGATGAACCACCTGGAACCGATATCATCCATAGGGTTGCCGTTGGCATCGTAGAGACCTACATTTACGATCTTTGTCTTGTAGTGCGACAGGTTGAAAGTAGTGGACCAGTCGAAATCTTTCTTGGCAATGTTGTTGGAAGTAATTTGTAACTCTAAACCACGGTTCTTGGTCTCACCGATATTCTCGGTAATGTTTCCCGTACCGTTGATGGTGGGGATGGAGCGATTCAGCAACAGGTCGCTTGTCTTCGACCAGTACATGTCGAATGTTCCTTGGATACGTCCGTTCCACAGTTGGAAGTCGATACCGGTATTGATGGATTGTGTAGTTTCCCATCCTAACGAAGGAGAAGCCAGCTTGGAAGGATAGAAACCGTAGTTTGGGGTATGGTCGTCTTTCAGATAATTGAAGGTGGAAAGGTCAGGCAATGTAGTGTAGGCGCCTACTGCTTCGTTACCGTTCTTACCCCATGACAGGCGATATTTCAGGTTGCTTACCACTTTTGCCAACGGGCTTGTCTGAAAGAAATGTTCATTGGAAATATTCCAGCCGATAGCCATGGAAGGGAATATACCGAACTTGGATTGGCTACCGAATGCGGAGTAACCGTCACGGCGTGCAGTCAGTGTCAATAGGTAACGGCTGTCGTATGAGTAGTTCAGACGTGCCATCTGAGAGATATGGTTTTGCTTGGTATAGCTGGAACTGCCGGACATGGTGGCGGCTTTGGATATCTGGTAATAGTACATCACGTCGTTCGGAAAGTCTTTGCCTTCCATTCCGTTGCCTTCTTTCTCGTAGCTTTGTGCAGAATACAGACCGGTGAAGAAGATGCGGTGCTTGCCGAATTCACGGGTATAAGTGATGATGTTTTCCAGAATCCACTCTTGTGAGTGCCAGTCGTCGGTGTTCAGAATACCATTGGAGCGTGCGCCGTAGTAAGTGTCCATTCCTTGGTACTGTTTCCAGCTGCTGCTTTGGTACGTATAGCCGGTATTGAGCTTATAGCTGAGTCCGGGGACGAACGGCAACTTTATTTCTACCACGTTGTTGGTGATGACTTTAGAGCGTATGTCGTTGCTCTTGTTGTTGAGGCTGCTTAAAGGGTTTACAGAGAAAGCTTCGCTGGAATCTTCCCAGGCGGCGGAACGGATGTTGCCTTCTTCGTCATAAGCTTCTGCCAGGGGATTCATACGGAATGCTCTGGAGAAAGAAGCGCTGCTGCCGCTTCGGTCGTAGCGTCCCAACTGGGTACTGGTAGAGAACTTAAACCAGGAAGTGAACTCCTGATCGAGGTTGAAACGGATGTTGTAGCGTTTGAATTGGTTGCCTACGGCAGTACCTTTCACATCGGTATAGTTCAGCGAGACAAAATAGTTGGTTTTGTTGACGCCACCACGGAAGGAGATGTTGTGCTGCTGCTTGAAACCGGTGCGGGTTGCCAGCTCCAGCCAGTCGGTATCCATGCCGGCTTCGTGCATACGCAATTCTGTGGCGGTCATAGATCCCATCCACGGTTCGGGATTGCTTTCTGTGGGCGGGGTGGTATTGGCATCTTTCAATGCTTCCGTCTTATACTTCCAGAATTCAGCTCCATTCATGAGGTTGGGGAAGTTGATAGGATTGTCAATGGTGATGTAGGTGTCGTAAGATACGGTCAGTTTGCCTTTTTCACCTCTCTTGGAGCTGATGAGGATGACACCGTTCGAACCGCGGGCACCGTAGATGGCAGCCGAAGAAGCATCTTTCAATACTTCAATGGATTCGATGTCGTTCGGATTGATTTCGGACCAGGGACCATCAAAGGGAATACCGTCCAGAATAACCAGTGGTTTGTTGTCTGCCGTGATGGAGTTCTCGCCGCGGATGCGGGTCTTGGTGGAAGAGCCTTCCGCATTGGTTCCGGTCACTGAGATATTCAGGCCCGGTACGGCACCTTGCAAAGATTGGATGATGTTGGTTTGCGGGCGATTCTCCAGTGTTTTGGTATTTACGGAAGCAACTGCACCTGTCATATCCGACTTGCGCTGCACACCATAACCTACCACTACTACCTCATCCAGCATCTTAGTGTCTTCCTTCAGGATAATGCTGACGGGTTTCGTGCCGTTGACTTTCACATCCTGGTTCAGATAGCCGATAAAAGAGATTTCAAGAGTGCTGCCATTCTGTACATTTGCTAATGAAAAGTCTCCTTCTACATTGGTGACACTTCCTGTACCAGTGCCTTTCACAATGACATTAGCTCCGATGATGGGTTCGCCCTTTTCATCTTTCACATTTCCGGTGACTGTGACTTGCTGTTGTGCAAATGCATTTACCGAAATGAACAGTAACAAAGCGCAGCAGGCAAGAATGAGTCTGCATGAGCGTTTTTCTTTTCTTTTCATGATTCGTTTAATAGTTAACATAAGTTTTTAGTTTGGATCTCTGTGGCAAAGGTATGCGCAATAAGGGTTACTTACTCTGCGAGGTAAACAGGCAAAGTAAACTGTTAAAACTGATAAGTGATTGATTATTAGTGCTGCTTTCTGAAAATGAGAGGCTCGGAAGTAAACTCTTTGAATGGAATCGGTAGTAGAGAGCAGGGCTTACGCTTTGTATTTTCCGAGCTTTTTCACAGCATTTATAAAATCTTCTTTCGGGATAATGGATTTATTCCGGGTACGAAGCCGGTTGTTATAAACTGTTTGTGCGGAACAATGGAGGAAGTCCGCTATCTTCACGCTGTCTGTGATGCCGAGTCTTATCAAGGCATGTATGCGCAGTTCGGTATTAAGCAGTTCGCCTTCTTTCAGTTCGATGCGCTCTTCGGGTAGCAGTAAGGCGTTGAAGTCACCTACAAAATCGGGATAGAGATGCAGGAAGATGGTATCGAAATTCTGGTAGAACTCTTTCAGTTCGTTGGAGGCTGTTGCGGAAGAGTCTGTCATTGCTTTTACATCTTCTATCTGGCCTACTTTCAGTTTCCGGTTGATGTTCTTGCGAAACTCTTCCAGCTTACTGATGTAGGTGGAACAGATGTTGAATACATAGCCGATATATTCTTCTTTTACGTAATTAGATTCCCGCAACTGGTCATTGACTTCCTGTAATTGCGTATTCAAGTCTTTTAGCTGTATGTTTACTTCTTCCAGGCGTTGATGTGCCGTAGAGAGGGCATCCATATTGACAGACAGCTTCTGGTTTGTACTGTCTAACTTCAAGTTGGCTTCTTTTAGCCGGCGCATTTGCTTGCGGATGAACAGGAAGGCGCCGATCAGTACGAGAAATAAGAAACTGACGGCAATCAGGGAGGCTTGAAGACGCTTTTGCTGTGTGCGGCTCTGTTCCTGGTACGCTTTGTAGATTTGGTTTTGCAAATGAGACATTTTGACTATTCGTACCCGGTTGTGGAAAAGCATGGCTTTTTGGGAACAATAGAGGATGTAGTTATAGGCGCGGTCTATTTCTCCATGCTTAAATAGGTATTCCGCTATTTCCTGCAAAGAGCCGATATCTCCGTTGACAGACCGTATGTCTGCCATAGCCGAAAGAATGAGGTTTTCCAGGTATTTGCTCTCGTTATTTTCACTCCGGTAGATGGCGGAGAGATTGTAGGTAGCTATGGAATACTTGCGGCTGTCGTTAGACAATGTCTGCTTGTTTTCCTCAAATGCTTGTTTGACGGGTTCTATTTCCGGGGTTCCCATGTAGAGCCATGCCCGGCAGTTCCAGTAGCGCAATTCGTCGGGAGTGGCTGTGAGGTATACCGAGTCTCGGAAAGCCTTTTGGAGATTATTGTAATGTTCCGACAGTTGGGAGTTCTCACTGGAGTAATCTCGGAGGCGGGAATAGAGTGTACATAACCTGCCAAAATACTCGGAACGGAGATTTTGGGGTAATTCTTCCGGTTGGATGTCACTGACGGCTTTCAAGGCTTCGGTCAGTAGCCCGGAGGAGGTGAGGACAAATGATTGTTCGAGCAAAGAGACCACTTCCCAGGTACGGTTGTTGGTCTGTTGTGCCAGTTGTATGTTCTTGTTGATGTAATGTAGGGCGGAATCCGCATCATAAACCCGATACTCCAAATAGACCATTCTATTCATGGCATAGAGTTCCTTTACATCTTTGACCCGGCTATACTGCATTTTCAATTGCTTGATGCGCTCCTCTTTTACTCTGACAAATAGATCCTGCTGTTCTAGCAGGCTATCTAAAGAGTGAAGCAATTTCCTGTTTTCTTCTAAAGCATGTTTAGAAGTGTCCGCACAGACATAGGCAGGAAAAAGAAGGCATACAATGAGTATAAAGAGGCCGCTTTTCATGGCGCTACAATCCTAAAACGTCCGTTTGTCTTGGCTGATTGTCATATTGTCCGCTGATTCCTTGGATTTCTTTGGGGTTCAACTCCAATCCTTTCTTCATATCTTCTGCAGAGCCTACCGTGTCACCATTCAGCAACTTGGCGCGACCGCGTTCATGATAGGCTTGTGCGAAATTAGGATTCAGTTCGATGGCTTCGTCAAAGAGTGCGATAGCTTCGGGATACTTCTTCTGGACGATATAAAGTTGTCCCAGGCAAAGAAAAGCCTGTTCGTTGAATGGATTCAATTCTGTTACATAGCGATAATCGGTTTCGGCTTCTTCCTGCTGTCCCGTTGTTTCTTTCACTTTACCGCGGAGCAGTAATGCAGCTTCTTCATCGGGATCTTGGGAGAGTATAGCGTCGATATCTTCGGTAGCTTCCTTGTATTGCTGCATCTTGATTAAGGCTTCGGCACGCAGCAGGCGGGCTTCGGTGAAGTCGTCTTTCAGTACGATAGCTTTGGTGAGATGGGCGATGCTCATGATACCGTCGTCCATACCTTGCTTGGCTCTGCCCAGAAGATAGTGTGCCATGGCATTTCCTTCTTCTATTTCAATAGCTTTTTGTGCGGCGTCTGCCATTGCCTGATAGTCTTCTTGCAGGTAACATACGTTGGCAAGGGTGAGGAAAGTGGAGGTATGGTCCGGTTCCTGTTTTGCCATGCGTTCCAGCAGTTCATGTGCTTCGCTGAGGGCATTGGTTTGGATGTAAACCTGGCTCAGGTAGCTCATGGTTTCAAAGTCTTCCTGAAGGGCAAGGGCTTCCGTGAAGCATTTAATTGCATAATCGGGACGCCCCATGCGCTGTGCACGCATGCCGTCATACTTAAATATCTCGAAGTTCTTTTGATCGTTTTTCTGTTTTTCAGTTTCCGGTTTTTCTTGTTTGCCGGAGAAGAAAGATTTAAAGAATCCCATAATATCTGTATTTCTTAGGTGTTTTGTTTTTATTCTTTTTGCAAACTTAGTGAAAAATCTCGTTTCCATATCAAGAATTCGACCTAAAAAGAAAAAACATCCGTGTTATTATTGATGGTATCATTTAAAATTTGTTATTTTGCGATACATTTATCAATTATATTAATTAATCATCATTTCTAAATTAAAGACACAAGAATGAAAAAGACTTTCATGAAGTGGGCCTTCTTTATGTTATGTATGGCCATGACAATGCCTGCAATGGCTCAGTTTAATGTGAAAGCACTGAAAGGTGCGGCTAAAGCTGTTAAAGCTGTTACTCTGACTGATGCTCAGATGGCAGAATATGTAAAAGAGTATATCGACTGGATGGATACACATAATCAGGTATGTGCCGACGATAATGAGTATACAATTCGTCTGAAAAAGCTGACTGAAGGTTTGACGGATGTGGAGGGAATTCCTTTGAACTTCAAAGTTTATTATGTGATAGATGTCAATGCATTTGCTTGTGCTGACGGTAGTGTGCGCATTTTCTCGTCTTTGATGGATATCATGACGGATGATGAATTGCTGGGTGTAATCGGTCATGAAGTAGGTCACGTGGCACACAAGGACTCTAAGAATGGGTTCCGTACGGCATTGCTGACTTCAGCTTTGAAGGATGGTATTTCTTCACAAGGTGGTACAGCAGCTAAGTTATCTGATTCTCAGTTGGGTGACTTGGGTGAGGCTCTGGTAAACTCTACATATTCACAGAAGCAGGAGAGAAGTGCTGATGACTATGGATATGAATTCCTGAAAAGTCATGGTAAGAATCCCTGGGCAATGGCTTTATCTTTCCAAAAGCTGAAGAAATTGCAGGAAGAAGCCGGTGCACAGAAAAGTAGTAAGCTGAATCAACTGTTCTCTACTCATCCAGATTTGGATGCCCGTATCCAGCGTATGGAAGAACGTGCAACCAGCGAGGGTATTGAGAAGCCGGCAGTAACGGAATAATTCTTATTGATATCATAAGGAGAAGGGCGTGCATTCACTGTACGCCCTTTATTATGCCTTCAGGCTTATTATGCCGTTCTCCGCCTTCAGATCTTCATCTTCCAGCAATTCGCGGATGCATTGAGAGATAATTTCTTTATCTGCTTCTATTTGTGAGGCAATATCGGCAGGTGTCAGAGGTTGCTTGCGAAGCAATTCTTTAATTTCTTCTTTTATTTGTTGGGAGGAAAGCCCGGGAGTCTCGGCACGATGGCTGAGGCAGACATCGCATACTCCGCAGTTATGCTCATTCTTCTCTCCGAAATAGCGTAGAAGCATACGGCTGCGGCAAACGGTTTCGGTCGTTACATAATCTACCATTGCCTGAATGCGGGCTTCATAACGCTCCTTACGCTCCTCGTATATGCTGCGGGAGATTTGCAGATGTTGCCTGTCTACGCGTTCGCGTGTGTATATGATATAAGGTGTCTTTTTATGTGGAATATAGTCGATGACACGCATCTTGGATAGACGTATCAGCAAGTCGTACACCCGTTGTCGCGTTAATCCGCTACGTACCGCAAGTGAATTCTCGTTGATAAAGGTGTAATCCGTGAATACTCCGGTGTAAGAGCGCAGAACGATTTGAATAAGTTTGTCCATATCCTCTCCCAGTTCGCGTAATTTATACAGTTCATCACGGCGGACGGTGAAGTAAAGACGGGAGGCATTGTCCTGTTCGTCGGTATATTCCAGATATCCTGCTTGCGTCAGAATCTTCAATGCACTGTCGGCAGGTACAGGGAAGTATTTGAACTTCCGGCAAAAGTCTTCCAGATTGAACTCTCTGACACATCCCAAACCGTCTCCCATTGCCATCTGATAATAATATTGCAGATGTTCGTATACCTGTTTGATGTAGTCTTTCTCCGGAAAGGTGTCCGGGATACGTTTATGAAGGGTGACTTTGTCCGATTTGGCATAGAGTATTACGGCATACGCTTTGTTGCCGTCACGTCCTGCACGTCCTGCTTCCTGGAAATAAGCTTCGGGAGAGTCCGGCAAATCGAGGTGGATTACGATACGTACATCGGGTTTGTCGATACCCATGCCGAAAGCATTGGTGGCAACCATTACACGACTTTCTCCTGTCTGCCAGCGATGCTGACGTATATCCTTGGTGGCATCATCCAGACCGGCATGGTAGAAGTCGGCGGTAATCTCTTCGTTAATTAAAAGTTCGGTGATTTCTTTGGTTCGCCGACGATTGCGTACGTAAATAATGGCACTACCCGGCATACGGCGTAGGATGTGAAGAAGTTCTCCGGTCTTATTTTCTGTTTTGCGGACTATGTAGGCAAGGTTCTTTCGTTCAAAACTCATGCGAAAAACATTTTCCTGCCGGAAGCACAGCCGCGCCTGGATGTCCTTCACGACTTCCGGAGTAGCGGTTGCAGTCAGTGCCAGCACAGGGACACCGGGTAGGAGATCACGTATTTCGGCTATCTTCAGATAGGCAGGACGGAAATCATATCCCCATTGTGAAATGCAATGGCTTTCGTCAACGGTTATCATGCTAACGTTCATTTTCCGTAGCTTGGTGCGGAAGATTTCCGTATCCAACCGTTCGGGCGATATATACAGGAATTTATAATTGCCGAAAATACAGTTTTCCAGCGTGACGATAATCTCTTGCCTGGACATTCCGGAGTAGATGGCAAGTGCTTTGATTCCTCTTTTTTTCAGGTTCTGTACTTGGTCTTTCATCAGAGAAATCAGAGGAGTAATAACTATGCAAAGCCCCTCTTTGGCAAGTGCAGGCACCTGGAATGTGATGGACTTTCCGCCGCCCGTAGGCATAATACAAAGCGCATCTCTGCCGCTCGAAATATTATCTATTATATTTTCCTGACCGTCACGAAACGAATCGTGGCCGAAGTATTGTTTTAGAAGTTCAAACTTATCCATAATAAATATTATATATAAAATCAAAATTATTTTCAAGCAAAGAGCCGAAAATGTTGATTATTAGCCGAAAATATTTTATACTATAGTTGTATTTTTTATTTGGAGTGATATTATGTTATTTTTAGAATATCCGAAATGTTCGACCTGCAAAAAGGCTAAGAATTTCTTAGACAGCAAAGGTGCCGATTACGAGGACAGACACATTGTTGAAAATAATCCGACAGCCGAAGAATTAAAGCAATGGCACGAAATGAGCGGACTTGACATTAAAAAGTTTTTCAACACAAGCGGTATGCTTTATAAGTCAATGAATTTAAAGGACAAGCTGCCGCAAATGTCGCTTGAAGAAAAATATCAACTGCTTGCAACCGACGGAATGTTAGTAAAAC
>ENA-OPJH01000280-OPJH01000280.1-human-gut-metagenome-genome-assembly--contig:-NODE-280-length-12709-cov-1.629208_pt1 | contig 12709 bp, 10 predicted proteins | sample MGYA00241418_ERZ501666 | MGnify/ENA primary metagenome ERZ501666 (study PRJEB25962, sample SAMEA2042289) | human gut metagenome | biome: human gut; feature: human-associated habitat; material: faeces...
CTTCTCGGAATAGCGCTTCAGCTGACAGTGGCGGGATGTTCTGTGCAGTAATTCTTTATCTACTTTGAAATGGATGTCTTTCAGGCAGATGCTTACGGCATTTCGCTTGGTGTCATCTTCTTCGCCACTTTCCCGTTCGCGCCCTTTCATTAGTCCTAAGGCAGGGGTAAAGACGCCTAAGTTTTCAATCTTTACCGAGTAACCTTGTCCCATCTGGTAGGCAATTTCATCGGTGATGGCTTGTATCAGTCCTACGATATCGCCTTTGGTGAAAGATGAGGCATAGGACACTTTATCGGCGATGGCTTCTAAGTCCACCTGTCCGTATAATTTTATGCGTGGATAGAAGATTCTTTTGCCTTCTTCGTTGGGCAGGTTGAGTTCCTGCATGTTGTATTCTGCCATGAAATGATAAGATAATTAAGTTATTGGGATATTGTTTGCCAAAGTTTGTTTCAAGGCTGCGGATGTGTGTCCTTATTTTGCGGATGTCAGTTCCAAAGCTTGGAACAAATGTTCCAAGTGCGAAGATAAAGTTTATTCCTAACACTTACAATTTTTTCAGTAAGTAATAAGAAAGTTTTCTGTTAAGTGTTTGGATGTTTTTTGTTAATGGTTTGAATGGGAGATATGTATGTACAAAATAGCGTGAATATATAATTTTGTTATAGGCAGTAGGAGTGGCATTGGGAAAAACGTTATCTTTGGATCATAAAAGTAAAAGGTATGAGCCGTAACTTAAAAGCAATAACTATGTACGAATGGGCTAATGAAATGAACTGTGCCGTAACCGTATGTGATACAGAGGGAGTCATTCTCTATATGAATGAGAAAGCATGTCGCACGTTTGCCAAACATGGCAATCTGATAGGTAAGAATCTATTTGATTGTCATAACCCGCAATCGCAGGACAAGATACGTGAACTGCTTGAAACGGGAGGTGTCAATGCTTATACCATTGAGAAGAACGGAATCAGGAAGATGATTTATCAGACGGCATGGAAACAAGATGGTGTGGTGGGAGGTCTGGTAGAGATTTCGATGGAGATACCCGGAGAGACGCCCCACTATGTGAGGAAATGAATAGTAAAATGGAAAGGTGATCATGCATGATGTGTTGCGAAGGCACTGAACGAAAAATCATACATATAGATATGGATGCGTTTTACGCATCCGTAGAGCAACGTGACAATCCCGAGTTGCGCGGAAAACCTATTGCAGTGGGGTATGCGGAAGAACGGGGAGTAGTGTCGGCTGCCAGTTATGAGGCACGTCGCTATGGAGTACGTTCGGCCATGGCGTCGACGAAAGCAAAACGGATGTGCCCACAACTTATCTTTGTTCACGGACGGATGGAAGTGTATCATGAAATCTCCCGGCAAATCCATGAAATTTTCCACGAATATACAGATATCATTGAGCCACTGTCACTGGATGAGGCTTTTCTGGATGTGACAGAGAATAAGCCCGGTATTTTGTTGGCTGTAGATATTGCCAAGGAAATCAAGCAGAAAATACGGAATGAACTGAACTTGGTGGCATCTGCCGGTATATCCTACAATAAGTTTTTAGCGAAGATAGCGTCCGATTATCGTAAGCCGGACGGGCTGTGTACCATCCATCCCGATCAGGCGATGGATTTTATTGCGCGTCTGCCTATCGAGAGTTTTTGGGGGGTAGGCCCGGTGACGGCAAAGAAAATGCACTCATTGGGTATTCATAACGGCGAACAGTTGCGTGCATGTTCGCAGGCTATGCTGCTGCGTGAGTTCGGGAAGGTAGGAGCATTGTATTATGATTGTGCCCGGGGAATCGATCTTCGTCCGGTAGAGGCGGTACGTATCCGTAAGTCCATTGGGTGCGAACATACCTTGGAGAAGGATATTTCGCAACGCTCATCGGTTATTATCGAACTGTATCATGCGGCAGTGGAACTGGTAGGACGTCTGGAACATAATGATTTCAAGGGAAATACACTGACGTTGAAAATCAAATTCCATGATTTTAGTCAGATAACCCGGAGCATAACTCAATCCAAAGAACTAATTACTCTTGATGTGATCCTGCCTTTGGCTAAACAACTGCTGAAGGAGGTGGATTATGAACATCATCCCATCCGGTTGATAGGGCTTTCCGTTTCCAATCCACGGGAAGATACCGGGGAAAAAGGCGTTTGGGAACAGTTGAGCTTTGAATTTAGTGATTGGAAGTAGGTGGCTATTTGCGGGCTTGTTCGTTTATAGTTTCTTTTATGGATGATTTTGTACCCAACTACGGATAATTGAATACCTCCGTTTTACCGTAACTTACGTATCTTTGCCTCATCACAAAAAAGAAATCTAACTTTTTAATATCATGAAGAGAAACACATTTTATCGTATTATTATTTCCTTCTGCCTGCTTTTCATGGCAGGTATTTCCGCACATGCATATACAGAACGAAATCTTTTGCAAAAAGCTGCCGGTAGTGAAGAACTGCTGAAGGAGGTATTGGTGATGAATCAGAAATGGGTACCTTATCCTGCTTATACCGACCGTGCCGGTTGGGACGAATTGCTGGGTACCAATAAAGAAAATCTGATTCGTGCCGGAGAGAAAATGCTTAATTACGAATGGAAAGTAATCCGCGCCACCGATTATCTGGAATATGAACGTAGCGGCGAACGGAACATTATGCAAAATCCCTATGAGGCCAACCGGAAAGCAATCAACGTCCTGACGCTTGCCGAACTTGCCGAAGGAAAAGGACGGTTTATCGACCAACTGATAAATGGAGCATTTTATAGTTGCGAGATGACTTCCTGGGTACTTTCTGCCCATCTGGTACGCCAGAGCACCAAACGCTCTTTGCCCGATTATCGCGAACAGGTGATTGATCTGGGTTCGGGAAACTTCGGTTCCATGCTATCGTGGGTATATTACTTCTTCCATGATTCTTTCGATAAAATAGATCCTGTAATCTCTCAGCGCTTGCGTCATACTTTGCAGGAGCGTATTCTCGATCCTTATATGAACAATGACCGGGAATGGTGGATGGCTTTCCAATGGAAACCGGGAATGATTATCAATAATTGGAATCCCTGGTGTAACTCCAATGTATTGCAATGCTATCTTTTATTAGAGAATGACCGTGATCGTCTGGCAAAGGCTGTTTGGCGCAGCATGCAGTCGGTAGACAAGTTCATCAATTTTGTAAAGGCTGATGGTGCTTGTGAAGAAGGTCCTTCTTATTGGGGACATGCAGCCGGGAAAATGTATGATTATCTCCAGATACTTTCGGATGGAACAGATGGGAAAGTATCTCTTTTCAAGGAACCGATGATTCGCCGGATGGGAGAATATATCAGTCGTACGTATGTAGGAAACGGTTGGGTAGTGAACTTTGCGGATGCTTCTGCCAAGGGTGGAGGTGATGCACCGTTGATTTACCGTTATGGTCGTGCAGTTGGCAGTGAGGAAATGATGCAGTTTGCAGCCTATCTACTGGATGGTAAACGTCCTTCTGTGCCTTTGGGTAATGATACTTTCCGCTCCTTGCAGTCCATATTATGGAATGGAGAACTGGAAAAGACGGCCGCTGCCCATACCATACCGGCTTGTACCTGGTATCCTGAAACGGAATTCTGCTATCTGACCAATAAGTCCGGTTGGTTCCTGGCTACGAAAGGCGGATTCAATAATGAAAGTCATAATCATAATGATGTAGGCACATTTTCATTGTATGTCAATACGATACCTGTGCTGATTGATGCGGGGGTAGGAACTTATACACGTCAGACGTTCAGTAGTGAACGTTATACCATCTGGACCATGCAAAGTAATTACCATAACTTGCCGATGATTAACGGAGTACCCCAGAGTTTCGGTCAGAATTATAAGGCTACGGATGTTGTCTGCCAACCGAAGAAACGTTTCTTCTCAGCGAACATTGCGACTGCTTATCCGAAAGAAGCCGAGGTAAATAACTGGACACGTGCCTATTCATTAGGCGATAAGCAACTGACGATTATCGATAATTTCTCCCTGAAATCAGCGAAAGAACCTAATCAGGTGAACTTCCTCACTTGGGGAAAGGTGGATATTTCCGTGCCCGGAAAGGTGACGATAGACGTACAGGGACAGAAAGTAACTTTGGAATATCCCGGTGAGTTCACAGCAACCGTTGAAACAATCAATTTGCCTGATACACGTCTTTCCAATGTTTGGGGAACGGAGATTTACCGTATTGCCTTGAAAGATAAAGATGCGCGATTAACAGGTAAGTATAAGTTTGTTATTAAATAAAAAAACTATATTTGCGTATTAGAATACAAGAAACGCAAAATTATGGGATGTTTTATGAATTTATTATGGCTGGTGTTCGGAGGTATTTTTACCGCTATAGAATACCTTGTTGCCAGTTTATTGATGATGATTACCATTATCGGTATTCCGTTCGGTATGCAAACTCTGAAAATGGCTTCACTTGCATTATGGCCTTTCGGTAAAACGGTGCGGAGTGGCGAACGTTCGGCTGGTTGCCTGTATATACTGATGAATGTGTTGTGGATATTTTGGGGAGGTATCTGGATTTGCCTTTCTCATCTGGCATTCGGTGTGGTGCTGGGTATCACCATTATTGGCATCCCCTTCGGGCTACAGCATTTCAAACTGGCAGGATTAGCTTTGACGCCTTTTGGAAAAGACATCATAAGCGACTGATAAAAGAAGAGGGCGAAAAACTTTTCGGTTTTCCGCCCTCATTCATTTTATTTAAAGGTGTTATTTTACATGGTAGCCTGCTTTGCGAGCAGTTTTTGAAGTTTGCCATTCAAAGCCTGGCACATAGTTCCGTTTCCCATTGCTTGATAGCGTTTAATACGGTACTGTAACATAAAAATTTCATTTGCATTCTTTTTCATAATTGTCATCTTTTTGTGCTTTCCGCGTTTCGGAAAGCGGGTTTTACATCTTTTCTTTTATCTTATTAACGCTGCAAAGATACGAATTGTTCACGATAAACATGTTTTAAAACATAAAATAATGCACTTTCTCTCGTTTTTCTTTAGAAACGCCCGGTTTTGCTATATGCATATTACAAAAGTGTGACTAAAAATGGGATAAATGACCTATGTACGATCTATTAATAATTTGTATACCTTTGTAGCATCTTACACATAATCAACCCTTACAAACAGGAAGTCATAATGATAAATAAACTGTTGACACTTTTACGAAGCCCTTATCCATCATTGGTGAAGAGATGGAAAAGCGTGATAATACCTTCACTTATAGTGTTTCTGATCCTTTTTGTGTTGCAGCCTTTTGGCATTTCTATGATGGGAGGCTATAAATTCTGGGTAGTGTTAGGTTATGGAGTGGTTTCTTCATTGGCACTGAGTATCTCCACGTATTTGTTTCCTGCTTTGTTTCCCCGTTATCATAGTGAGAAGAACTGGACATTAGGCCGCGAATTGTTAGGAACGTTAGGAGCTTGTTTGCTGATTGCGATAGGTAACTGTTTCTATACGGCTTGGGTATTTGGTTCATTCATACTGAGCTGGAAAGGATTTCTGATAAGTTTGGCTTGGGTGGCGGTTCTTGCTCCTTTCCCTATTGTCTTCTTTTTGATGTGGAATCGTAATTTGCAGCTGGTACGTAATCTGAAGGAGGCAACGGAGATTAACTACGCTCTTGCGAAAAGAGAGAATACCCAGAAGGAGAAGATTCGGACAAGGAATGAGGAACAGATAGGAGAAGGTAGGGCAGTAGAAGAAGTAGCAGCAGTAGCAGAAGAAGAAGAAGAAACTCCTATGCAGTTGGTTTTCTCCGGCGGAACGAAAGAAATGCTGGAAGTGGATGCCCATACCTTATTTTATGTAGAAGCAGAAGGGAATTATATAAGAGTAGCTTACAGTAGTGCGGATAAGATGCAGCAAAAGTTAGTGCGGGCTACTATGAAGCAGGCAGAAGAAGCGGTTGCTGCCTGTTCGTTCATTGTCCGTTGTCACCGGGCCTTTCTGGTGAACATACGCACTGTGGTAAAAGTAGATGGAAACTCACAAGGATACCGTTTGAGACTGGAAGGATGTACGGAAGAAGTTCCGGTTTCCAGAGGCTATGCAAAAGAGATAAAAACGCTGATAGAAGGAGGTGCGGAAGGGTAGTCATTCGTCACAGAATAAAGAAAAATACAGCCATTCGTCACAGGAGGAGTGCTGTTTGTCACATATCCGGGCAGTCTGTCCCGGATATTTTTTTGCCTGAAAATCATAGTCTATGTTTGCTGACGGAAATCGTAAAGAACATAGATTAAATGAAAAGATTGATTCTACTTTTTAGTGTAAGTGTATTGCTGACGGTGCAGCACTTGGAGGCGCAGACAGCTGTGACGGATACCATTTTCTTGCAACTATACAATGACAGTGTAGATTTGAACGAAGTGGTAGTGAAAGGTAAAAGAACGCCTGTTGCCAACAGTCGTTGGAGTGATATGAGTCCAGTGGAACTGGTGACTGTGGGAGGTGCAAACGGTGATTTGTATCAGGCATTGCAGACACTGCCGGGCACGCAGGTACAAGGAGAAAGTGGCCGTCTGTTGGTGCGCGGCGGAAGTAGTGATGAAACACAGACATACATTGACGGAATGCACGTCTTGAATCCTTATACGGCTACAGGTATAAACTCACCGGCACGCGGACGTTATTCCACTTTTATGTTCAGTGGTGTCAATCTGGAATCGGGCGGGGCTCCGTTGGAATACGGGGATGCACTCTCGGCTGTGTTACCGTTGGAGACAAAGGATAAGAGCCCTATCAATAAGTTAGGTATCAATGCCTCTACGGTAGGCTTCGGTGGAGGAGGTACACGGGCTTTCGATAAAGGTTCGCTTTCGGTGAACCTGGATTATCAGGACTTATGTGTCTATGATCATATCTATTCAGGACGTACGGATTTTGAAGATCCCTACCGGATGATGACCGGATCGGCACAATTTCGCTATCATCCCGATGATGCTACGCTTTTCAAGATTTATGGCGGCTATGATCATACTGATTTTTCCAATTATGAAGGTGCTGAACGTAGACTGTTCGATTTGAATGAGAATAATTTCTATCTCAATACAACTTTCCGTAAGCGTACTTCCGGTGGATGGAACTGGTTTGCAGGTGTAGCATTCTCTTTCTTTGAACAGAAGATAGGTAATGTATCACTTTCGACAGATCATTGGATGGAACAACAACAGGAACTTCATGCAAAGGCAAAAGTGTTCAAGCGTATTTCTCCGGCTTTTCGTCTGGATATGGGAGTGGAGAGTTTTATCCGCCGGTATGAGAATCGTTATCAATACCAGATGAAAGAGGCGGAGGGAATAGATAGCCATCATGAAATCAATCCGACGATCAGTGCAGGCTTTCTTTCGGCGACTTACTATCCGGTGGAGCAACTAAAGGCGGAACTTTCTGTCCGCACAGAATATACTTCATTGAATGAAAAGGTGAATTTCTCACCCCGTCTGGCTGTTAATTACTATTTGGGAGATGTAGTACTCTCTGCTACGGCGGGACGATATACACAGTTGCCGGTTAGCAGATTGCTGGCTCAGGAGAACAAGTTGAAATCGGAATCATGCATTCAGTATAATGTGGGTGCACAGTATGAGGGTGATGGGCGTTTCTACAAAGCTGAACTTTATTATAAGAAATATGACCGTCTGGCATTGGTTGAAAAGGGAACGGTAGATGCAGCGGAAGTACTGACTTCCGGTGGTTATGGCTACAGTAAAGGTTTCGACTTATTCTTTAATGACCGTGTCCTGCTGAAGAATCTGGAATACCAACTTTCCTATACATATAATATTGCCAAGCGGAAGTTTCAGGAATATACGGAACTGACTACTCCGCAATATGCCACTCAACACAATGCATCCCTAGTGCTGAAGTATTCCATTCCGCGAATCGGCACGATAGTCGGTTTGACGAACCGTTTCAGCAGTGGGCGTCCTTATCATAATCCGGATTTGCCGGGTTTGATGAATGATCATGTAAAGCCTTATAACAGTCTTGATCTCGGACTGACATTCCTGCCCAGTAAGAAGGTGATTATTCATGCTTCTGCTACCAATATCCTTTGTCGGAAAAATGAGTTTGGGCGGGTGAATAATAAAGCTATTCTGGCTTCAAACGATCATTTCTTCTATATCGGGGTGTTTATCACACTTGGGAAGAAGGCGGCTTATGATGTTTCTAATTTCTAATTTAATTAAAAAGAAAGGTCCGCGTTCGTCCGCCTAATCCGTGTTGTCCGCGTATCTATTTATAAACTCTTTAAAAACAATTCAAATGAAAGCAATGATTATTAGTTTCGTATGTGTTTTGACTTTTGCAACTCAAAGTCTGTCTGCACAAAATCTTACTCTGGAAGTACGTGGTATTGAAAATGTGACTGGTAAACTCTATGTCGCCATCTACAACTCTCAGGAGACATTCATGAAGAAGCCGCTTACTGGTTTTGCAGTAGAGGTGAAGGATAAAGTTGTGTCTATCCCCTGTAAAGGACTCCCGGCAGGAACTTATGCCTTCTCCATGTATCAGGATGAGAATGGAAATGGTAAATTGGATACCGGTGCTTTCGGTATTCCTGTGGAGAAGTTTGGTTTCAGCAATGATGCTGAAGGTGTTATGGGCCCCCCTTCCTACGAAAAATGCAGTATTACTTTCTCTGAGGATACAACTTTAGTAGTACATCTGAAATAAACTTCAGATAATTCTTTAACTTTGTAGCTCACACCTTAATTAATGTAAGTATTATGAGACGAGCTACACAACTTTTCGGAATATGCTGGCTACTTTGTCTGCTTGCTGCCTGTGGAGAATCCCATTTCATGACCGATGCCTCGTATCGTTCGCGCGTAGAGCAGGACTTTCAGCAAAAGAAGGCTCTGATGCCGCAGGGAGAACTATTTACGATACTGGATGATGCTTCGCTGAGCACTTATGAGCAGGAAGCCTTGGAATTCCTTTATGCCTATATGCCACTGGCGGATATTACTGATTATCCCGGTGAATTTCACTTAATGAATATCCGCGCATCCCAGCGTGCCACAGAGGAAATGCCTTGGGGAAAGACCATTCCCGAAGATTTGTTCCGACACTTTGTACTTCCGGTGCGGGTGAACAACGAACAACTGGATAGTGCGCGGGTAGTGTTCTATAAGGAGTTGAAAAATCGTGTGAAGTCCCTTTCTTTATACGATGCCATCCTGGAAGTGAATCATTGGTGTCATGAGAAAGCCGTCTATATGCCTTCCGATGCCCGTACCAGTTCACCGCTGGCAACAGTGAGTACTGCTTACGGGCGTTGTGGCGAAGAATCTACCTTGCTGGTGGCGGCACTTCGCTCGGTAGGTATTCCGGCACGGCAGGTTTATACACCACGATGGGCACATACGGACGATAACCATGCATGGGTGGAAGCCTGGGCAGATGGTAAATGGCATTTCTTGGGTGCCTGCGAACCGGAACCGGTACTGGATCTTGGTTGGTTCAATGCCCCTGCCAGTCGCGGAATGTTGATGCATACAAAGGTTTTCGGACGTTATGAAGGAAAAGAAGAAGTAATGTCCGTTAACCCCACGTATACGGAAATCAATGTGATTGATAATTATGCGCCTACAGCGCAAGCCAAGGTTATGGTGAAAGATGAAGCGGGAAATCCGGTTCCTGACGCCTGTGTGGAGTTCAAACTCTACAATTATGCGGAATTCTATACCGTAGCAACGAAACATACCGACGATGGTGGTGTGTGCGGACTGACTGCCGGAAAAGGGGATATGCTTGTCTGGGCCTCCAAAGATGGTCGTTTCGGTTTTGCCAAACTTTCTTTTGGCAAGCAACCGGAACTGACTGTAACCCTTGATAAGAAAGCGGGTGACAGCTTCACAGTAGATATTGACATCGTGCCTCCCGCAGAAAGTGCCAACTTACCCGACGTGACGCCGGAACAGCGGGCGGAAAATGACCGTAGACTGGCGATAGAAGATTCTATCCGTAATGCCTATGTCGGTAAATTCATTTCGGAAGAGGCGGCACGCAACTTTGCGAGAGATTATAAATTAGATCGGGATGCAGTAGCTAAGATTCTTATTGCCGCCCGTGGGAACTACAGAGTAATTTATGAGTTCATGACTCGTCTGCGTTCTGAGAACTCCAGGAAAGGAGGAATAGACCTTTTGCAGCAGATTTCGGCAAAAGACCTTCGTGATGTCCGGTTGGATGTGTTGATAGATCACATGCAGTCTCGTGTACGCACGTCGAATACCGGATATTTCCGTAAATATGTACGCAACCCGCGCGTAAGCAATGAAATGTTGACTCCGTATAAGACTTTCTTTGGCAAGGTGATCTCGAAAGAAGATGTTGAGGCTTATGTGGCAGAGCCTATGAAGATGGTTGCATGGGTGGCAAAGAACATCCAGGTGAACAAGGAATGTAATCTGGGGGCACCTCCTGTATCTCCCGAAGGTGTGTGGAAAGCACGTTTGGCCGATGCCCACAGTCGTGATATCTTCTTCGTGTCCATGGCACGCAGCATGGGAGTGCCTGCACGCATTGATGAGGTGACGGGTAAAGTACAACTGATAACTGACGATGGAGCCATAGATGTGAACTTCGAAGCAGCCGGACAGGCATCTGCGCAGAGGGGCAGGCTTGCAGCTAAATATACACCGATTCAGTCATTGGATAATCCGAAATATTATTCTCATTTCACTATTTCCAAAGTAACTCCGCAGGGTAATTTGCAGTTACTGTCTTATGATGAGGGTGACACAGACATGGGTGGCGGCGTTACATGGAGCAGTTTGCTGAAGGAGGGAACGTCTCTGGATGCCGGAGATTATATTCTGGTAACCGGTACCCGCCTGGCAAGTGGTGGTGTATTGGCGCAAATGACATCATTGAATGTGAAAGCAGGCGGACGTACAGAAACGAAACTGGTGATGCGTGAAAACAAAGATGAAGTACAGGTTATCGGAAACTTCAATTCGGAGAGCTTGTTCACAACATTGGAAGGTGGTAATAAGCAAAGCCTGCTTCAAGCCTGTGGCCGTGGATATTTCGTTGTCGGTATTCTTGGAGTGAACCAGGAGCCTACAAACCATGCCTTACGGGATATCTCTGCTTTGAAAACCGACTTGGAGAAATGGGGCAGAAAGCTTGTATTACTCTTCCCGAATCAGGAACAAGTCGGCAAATATCGTGCTGCTGACTTTCCCGGTTTACCCGATACTGTGATTTATGGAATCGACACAGAAGACATTGTCCAGCAGATTGTGAAGAATATGAAGCTGAAACACAAAGATACATTGCCCATATTTATCATTGCCGATACCTTCAACCGTGTGGTGTTTGTTTCACAAGGTTATACCATTGGCTTAGGTGAGCAGTTGATGAAAACGGTGAAAGGACTATGATGAGAATGAAGAAAGGACTATAAGAAAAGAAACAGTAGAGTGGGAGAGGCTTATTTATAAGCCTCTTCCTGTTTCAGACCGGTCAATGCCTTTATCGTTTCTTTCACACGTTCTACAGTAGTGATAGGGCGTTGATATTCTTCTATGTTCACAGTACCCCCCATCGAAACAGTTCCGTTCCTATGCAGCATCTTGCTTTCGATAGTCTCTCTTGCTGAGAAGTGGAACTCCCGGATACCGGTTTCCGTGGCGATGTGAGCGATATTATTTTCATTTACTCCGCAACCTGCCAGTAGGATAATACGCCCGTCTGCCTGCTGCTGCAATTTCTTTAATAAAGGGATGCCCTGTTCGGCCGTGGCCTGTGCACCGGAAGTAAGAATACGGTTACAACCTAACTCTATGATTTGCTCCAGCGCTTCCTGCGGATTGCGGCATACGTCGAAAGCACGATGGAACGTAACGGACATGCCTTGTGATACTTCGATCAGCTGCCTCATTAAGGACAGGTCTACATCTCCTTTAGCGGTAAGACAACCGAATACAACTCCGTCTGCTCCCAATTGACGGGCGTTGTCGATATCCTTCAGCATAATGCGTTGCTCGATGGGGGAGTACAGAAAATCTCCGCCACGGGGACGGATGATGACGTGCAAAAGAGTCTTTGTTAAGGCTTCCCGGGCAATGACGATATCTCCGTAAGATGGGGTAGTACCTCCTTCCGGTATTCCGGCACATAGCTCCACCCGGTTTGCTCCCCCTGCCTGTGCGGCAAGGCAACTCTCTACGGAGTTGGCACAAACTTCAAATTGATATGGCTCCATAATTGACAATCAGGATTATTTGGTTTGTGGATGCAAAAATAAGAAACAGTTTCGTGAATAGCAAAGAAAACAAAAAGAGGCAGGGATTTTTTGTTTCCCCACCTCTTTATCACTAATTTCAATCTTTACAATTTATTTCGCATAACTTACTGCGCGTGTCTCACGGATTACCGTGATCTTCACTTGTCCCGGATACGTCATCTCATCTTGTATCTTCTTCGCGATTTCACCGGAAAGGTTTTCAGTCTGCTTGTCGTCAATCTTATCGGCACCAACGATTACGCGCAACTCACGACCTGCCTGGATAGCATACGTCTTCGTCACACCCGGATAGGCCATTGCCAACTGTTCCAGATCGTTCAGTCGCTTGATGTAAGCTTCAACAATTTCGCGGCGTGCTCCCGGACGTGCACCGGAGATAGCATCACAAACC
>ENA-OPJH01000334-OPJH01000334.1-human-gut-metagenome-genome-assembly--contig:-NODE-334-length-11304-cov-2.044804_pt1 | contig 11304 bp, 9 predicted proteins | sample MGYA00241418_ERZ501666 | MGnify/ENA primary metagenome ERZ501666 (study PRJEB25962, sample SAMEA2042289) | human gut metagenome | biome: human gut; feature: human-associated habitat; material: faeces...
ATAAATAAGGCAGTCCCCTCCCTTCACGGGAATCCAGCCAAAAGCAGATGTCCAAAGACCGGGAACTCACTTTCGACAACCAGCTTTTGCAAGGAGGTAACAATTTAAATCTATCGAAAGTATATATCCTGACAAGCAGTACTACTGCAGGCGCCGCAGAAATGCTGATCAACTGCCTGAAGCCTTATATGACCGTAGTACTTGTGGGTGCCACAACTAAGGGAGAAAACGTAGCAACAGCCAGTTTCTCCAGTGATAAGTTCCAGTGGATTCTTCGCCCCGTTGTATGCGAGGTATTCAATTCCGAAGGCAAGGCTGATTATTCCACTGGCTTTACTGCAGACTATGCAGTCAATTCCCTACAAGACTTTGCAAAAGTACTGCCCTTAGGTAATCCTAATGAAGAAATGTTGAGTGCAGCATTAGGAATTATCGACGGCAGCATCGTACTTCCGGAACCGGAGCCCGAAACCCAAATGAAGGCGGTGAAAAGTGTGAAAGTAAAACGCACCTTCCGCAACGGTCTTATCGTTAAATAAACCAGAATGAAGAAAAATATTCTCATAGCATTGCTATTCATAGGAGGATTGACGGCTTGTAATGATAGTGATAACGAACAACCGGAAAATTTAGAATCCGTAAATATCTTTGTCTGTAGTGACGAATTAGCAATACCAAATGCCCTTGGATATCCTGTAACTAATTTCTCACAAATAAAATTATCGGAGATTAAGACAGGAGACGCACAGCCGGTTACTCTCACTCAAACTTATGACTATGAAGCTGGTCGGATAGCAAGCTTTACATCTCTACAGAAGTTTGCAGCCGGAGGAGAATCCTTTGAAATAGAGAACATTACCGATGTTGTTTATGAAGATCACAAAGTAATAGTTACAGATGAAATCAACAATGTATCTACATATACACTGAATGATAAAGGATATGCCGTAAGTTGTGTACGTCAGGAAATGGATGGGAAAGTACGCTCTTACACATTCAGTTATCTCACCAATACAGCCGGAAAATATTTTCTTAAGAACATAACAGAAACACTGAATGGAGATCGAATTTATTCCACAATCAATATTGATTATAACAATTATAGAGCATTACGCATCACCCAGCAGATTGATGTTTATGAGCAAACGTATATAGCCAGCACACCTGCTGATAATGAAATTGCCAACACGTCAGAGATTCCGTATCTATTCTTGACAGATCTATATCCCCTTTCATTCCACTCGGTAGCCATTTACGGGAAGTTCTTGGGAGATGCATACAATACTCTGATTACTAACCTCAGACCCGAAGATAACAGTGAAAGTAACGAAACCACGGCTTATAAATATAAATTCGACGGACGAGGTATCGTTACTTCCTGTGATGAGGTGACCAAGAGTTACGGAGACAACTACGAGCGTACCATAAAGTACACAATCGAATAAATTGAAATATTATTTCCTGAAGAATTTATCAAAGAAAAGAATTTGGTAATCGATAGAGTTATTCCAGTATTGCCCGTTATGTGCACCAGGACGGGTAATAAAGTCATGGCTAATATTCTTTTCCAATAAAGCTTTATGCAATGCTTTATTTACTTCCAGGAAGAAATCTTTTTCGCCACAATCGATAATTAATGCCAAATCACCATCTGTAATCTTATCAATCTGGGTAATGACAGTGTGCTGATCCCATAAAACGCTGTCGGCCTCGTATTCACCGAGTTGTTTGCTCATCTCCCAATTCTTCGGGAATGGGCGGATATCCACTCCACCACTGGTACTTCCTCCGGCACCAAATACATCTTTATGACGGATTGCAAGCCACAAAGCACCATGACCACCCATGCTCAATCCGGTAATGGCCCTTCCTTTTTTCTCCGGAATTGTGGAATAGTTTTTATCTGTATAATTCACCAGTTCTGAAGCTACAAAAGTTTCATAGCGGTAAGCCGGATTCTTAGGACTATCCCAGTACCAACTGTTTTTACCATCAGGACATACAAAGATGATTCCTTTTTCATCCGCAATCTTAGGCAATTCCGGCTTAACACCTACCCAGGTACGTGCATTGCCACCATAACCATGCAACAGATAAACGACCGGGCAAGCCTCAGCTTTCTCTCCCAATGCTTTATCAGGAAGTACATACACTACCTGTACCTCCTTATTCATGGAGGGACTTTTCACCATTATAGTATCTACTCGTGCAGCCTGTGTGGCAACAACCGAAAACAGTAATAGAACACTGAATAAAATTTGTTTTCTTTTCATGTCTTTCATTCTTTAATAATCTCTATAAATAGGCAGCAATATTAGTAATAAAATTCAAAAAATTAGTAAGTTTGCAACATAAACTATTCGTAACCTATATGGAATTTATTATTATTCTATTTTTATTAGTGTTGAACGGCGTCTTTGCCATGTATGAAATAGCATTGGTGTCGTCCAGCAAAGCACGACTTGAAACCCTTGCAGGAAAGGGAAACAAAAGAGCCAAAGGAGTATTGAAACAGTTAGAAGAACCCGAGAAATTTCTTTCTACCATCCAAATCGGCATCACGCTCATCGGTATTGTATCCGGTGCTTTCGGTGGTGTAGCCATTGCCGACAATGTAGCACCATTATTCGCCTCCATTCCTGGGGCCGCCCCCTATGCAAAAGACCTTGCCATGATTACAACAGTGGCAATCATTACGTACCTCTCACTCATCATTGGTGAATTGGTGCCCAAATCCATAGCACTGAGTAATCCTGAGCGATATGCAACTCTACTGAGTCCGGTCATGATTTTACTGACCAAAGTATCTTATCCGTTCGTCTGCCTGCTCAGTTTCTCAACCAAGATAGTGAATAGACTAATCGGATTAAACAATGGAGAAGAACGTCCCATGACACAGGAAGAATTGAAAATGATTCTGCATCAAAGTTCAGAACAGGGTGTTATCGATAAGGAGGAAACAGAAATGTTACGGGATGTATTCCGCTTCTCAGATAAGCGTGCCAATGAATTGATGACTTACCGCCGCGATCTTGTCGTACTATATCCTACATACACACGTGATGAGGTACTACACATTATCCGCGAACAACATTTCAGCAAATATTTGTTGGTAGAGAAAGGAAAAGATGATATTATCGGAGTAGTGTCCGTCAAGGATATTATTCTAATGTTAGGCAATGATCACCCTTTCGATTTACGTGGTATTGCCCGCCCTCCCCTGTTTATTCCGGAAAGTTTATATGCCAAGAAAGTTTTAGAGCTATTTAAGAAGAACAAAAATAAGTTCGGAGTTGTTGTAGACGAGTATGGTAACACAGCCGGCATTATCACCTTGCACGACCTGACAGAAAGCATCTTCGGAGACATTCTTGAAGAAAACGAAATGGAAGAAGAAGATATTGTCATCCGGCAAGATGGCTCGATGCTCGTAGAAGCTTCTATGAATATAGATGATTTTATGGAAGAGATGGGCATCCTGAGTTATGATGATCTGAAGGTGGAGGATTTTACCACACTAAGCGGTCTCGCCATGTTCCTCATCGGGCGGGTACCTAAAGCAGGAGACTTGTTCAGCTACAAGAACCTACAGTTTGAAGTTGTGGACATGGATCGTGGACGAGTGGATAAACTACTCGTTATCAAAAAAGAAGAGGAAGAATAGTGTGAATTTGTATTATATATTAACTTAAACCATTAAAGCAATGAAAAAAGTAATGATGATTGCAGCCATCGCAGCTGCATTGGTATCCTGCCAATCAAAAGGAACCCAGAACAATGATTCCACCGTAGATGAAGGAGTGTTGACAGTTGCCGGGAATGATTCTTCTGCCGTAGCCGTATACGAAGGTCTTCTTCCCGCTGCCGACGGTCCGGGTATCCAATACGTATTGAGCGTGGACAGTGTAGGTCCTGACGGAGAAAGTGGTTATACTTTGGTTACGACTTATCTGGATGCGGAAGGTCAAGGAAAGAATAAGAGCTTTACTTCCAAAGGCAAGAAGCAAGTCATCAAGAAAACAGTAGACAACAAACAAAAGACAGCCTACAAACTGACACCGAATGATGGTGACGCTCCCGTATACTTTGTAGTAGTGAACGATACCACTTTACGTTTGGTTAACGATAGTCTGCAAGAAGCTGTCAGCGACCTAAACTACGATATTATTCAAGTGAAAAAATAATCAGCAAAACATTTCATGTGAGAGGAGCTAAACAAGAGTTGGCTCCTCTTTTTTATTTCCTTTTAGATATCACACCGGAATTTCAAACTAACAAAACAATAAATCATATTTCTCACATCAAAACATACCGGTTGAAACAATATATATAATTATTGGAACAATATTTTAAGTCATGCATTACCTTAATGCGTACCTTTGTTCTATCGAATTCAATGAAATACAGAATCCCATGAAAAGAGTACTATTTATATTATTTTGCTTCACGACATTAGTTCAGGCACAAATTCCCACCAATAAGCGGGAAGTAATGCAGCAATTTCTATCAGGTACATTGGACGAATCGTATGTACCAGCAGCATTTTTCATGCATTTCGGAAAAGATGCACGCACCGGAGAAAAAGCTATAGATGCACATTTACGTTATTTTCTTTCCACTGGTATGGATTTTGTAAAAATCCAATTCGAACAAGGGTATGGACGTATTCGGATTGAGAAACCAGAAGATTGGGAACTAATTAAACCACTTCCCTCAGATTTCTTTACTCCAACATTAGAAATTATAAAATACATTTATGATATTGCCGGCGCTAATGCGATGATACTACCCACTGTTTATTCTCCACTTCAGATGCTGATACAAAGCGTAGGAGATAAAACTGTGATAGCATATGCTAAAACAGAACCGGAACGAGTGAAAAAAGCACTCGAATATTTTACTAAAGCACTTATCGGATATGTAAAAGCATGTAAAAAGATTGGTGTAGATGGATTTTACACACCTACACAAGGGGGAGAAATTAAATTTTATGAAGTTCCCGGATTCTTTGAGACCTTCGTTAAACCATATGACATAAGAGTCATGCAGGAATGTAATACCCAAACTCAGTTTAATATACTCCATATCTGTGACTACGAAGGCAAATATGACGATTTAACCCGTTTCGTGTCATATCCGGGCCAAATAATTAATGCACCCTGTGAAGTAGCCGACCAGCCTTTCAGTCTACAAGCATGCGAACAATTATTTAAGCGCCCGGCAATGGGAGGATTATATCGTAAAGGCGCTATATTAAAAGGAAGTTCTGATGAAATAGCAAAAGAAATATATGAACTAAAGAAAACTTTGAAAGGGAAACGATTTATTTTAGGGGCAGATTGTACAATCTTGCCTCAAACACCAATGGATAACATCAGAACTGCTATTAAAACATCACATCATACTTGTAATATAGAATAAATCATAGGCTTTTTAAATTCATAGTTAGTTGGTAAATAGGTATTATATTTTATAGGTTATTTTAGGTAGATTGTTGATCGAAAAGCGGTTGTTGTGAGACACCCGCTTTTTATTCTTTTGTATTCTCTAAATTATATAAATATCATGAATAAGAAATCATTTGCATCCACTATTATTGCAGTAATACTCGTTTGTCCGGTTTTGGCGGTGACACACACCTTCACACCAACCGATATTGATAGTTTAAAGGTCAAGATGTCTGACGGATCTTTACAACCTGGTGATACCTTGCTTCTACAAGATGGAACCTATTCCCATCTTGGTAAGGTTAGTTTTACAGGAAATGGAACAACAGATTATCCAATTATACTGAAAGCAGCGAATACCGGAAAGGCTATCATATCTGGAACAACAGAAATACGTATGTCAGGCAGTTATCTACAATTGGAGGGACTCTACTTTCATAAAGCTTGGGCATCTGATTTTGAGATGATAGAATTTCAACTGGATAAAGAACACCCAGCCACTCATTGCCGGATTACCCGATGTGCCATTGATGATTGCAATGACCCTGCCAAAGGAGAAAAACCGGGGGGAGGAACTGAAAACTGGATTGGGCTACATGGAAACAATAATCGTATAGACCACTGTTATTTTGCCAATAAACGTGCCCGTGGATTGGTTATACAAATTACAGTAGAAGACGGTGGAGATCACAATCACCACCAGATAGATCATAATGTATTTGGTTATCGGAAACCCTTCGGGGGCAATGGTGCGGAAATCATACGCGTAGGTAACTCTTGGTCATCGCAACTGCCTTCCTACAGTATCATCGAAGAAAATATATTCTATCATTGTGACGGAGAAAATGAGATCATTTCAGTAAAATCCGGTTTCAACATCGTACGCCGTAACTTGTTTTACGAATCGCGTGGCGGATTAGTATGTCGTCACGGTCACAACAATATTATAGATTCCAACGTAATCATTGGCAATCATCTGCCTGCTACTTTGGGCATCCGCATCATCAATCAAGGACATACTGTCAGCAATAATTATGTGGAAAGTGTAACAGGCAAAGGCTCCGGTGCCGCCTTCATATTACGCATGGGAGTATATGAACGCCCCAATACATCCGAAGATTATGAGGACGAAAAACTTAAATCGTATCATCGGGCAGCAGATATTGACATTGCTTTTAATACTTTTGTTGATTGTACCGAACTGAACTTTGGAGATGGACGAGGAGATAAGGAACCACGGAATGTACGTTTTGCTCATAACCGAATTTATTCTCCGAATACTGTTCCCAATATCAAAATCAGTAATCCTACTATATTTCCCGGCATTACATTTATCAATAACTTCTGTCAGTTCAAAAATAATGAATCACCCAATATAAAAGGATTCCAAATTACTACATTCAACATTGAGCAAATAAAAGCTCAACGGCACCAAGCTGTTTCCCCCATGGATTGCGGAACCTCTTGGCACAACGTTGAGCTAAGTGAAATGAAGACTCTTACAGAATTAATGAATTAGTAGTCCATCACCAATGTAATTTCACCTGATGTCTGGATAGAATCCTCTTTTACTATCCAACAGGCAGGTGTACTAAGAAAGTCCTCTCCGTCTCATATCGTATTTCTCCAATTTATACTCATAACATCATTCTACCTTTAATGCAATCTTTTGTTTCGGAAGCCCCTTAGATTCTACTGTAAGCAGTACTTTTCCCTGTTTCATATACTGGCTACGCAAAATGACTAATGCCAAACCGTTATAAGCATCTCTTTCTGATAATTGGAATGGTAATAAGCTTGTTGCATCTCCATTATCCGTAGCTATAATCTCAGCAGGCCCTGTTACAGAAAACTTCAAATGATTCTTAGAACGAGGCACAACACGACCTTGAGAGTCCACAACAGCTACACGAATAAATGATAAATCAGTACCATCACTTTTAAGCTCTGTTTTCTCTGCCGTTACCTGTAAAGCGGCTGGTTTTCCAGTGGTCTCTACAAGCTCTTCCGCCCATTTTTGACCGTTTTTATAAGCTATGGCTTTCAAACTTCCCGGTTCATAACGTACATCATCCCAGGTCAAACGGTCATACGAATGAGATTTCTCTCTACGTCCCAGTGACTTACCATTCAAAAACAGTTCAACAGCATCTCCCGAAGTATAAATATGAACGGGAGTTATTTCACCAAGCCTCTCTTCCCAGTTCCAATGAGGCAATATATGCACAGTGGGCACATCAGGACGCCAATAGCTCTTATAGTTGTAATAACGATCCTTCGGAAAACCACATAAATCGACAATACCAAAATAAGAACTGCGAGAAGGTGTCTTAATTTTGCCTAACTCTTCCAATTCCTTTCGAGCCTTTTCTAATTCATTCGGATCACTGAAGTTTAACAAATTGGTCAGGTCTTTATTATAAGGGGTAGGCTCACCCAAATAATCGAATCCGGTCCACACAAACTCACCACTCATGAACGGATATTCTTCATTCATTTTAAATTGAACCTCAGGAGCACATCCCCATCCTATAGTTGTCATATCATATGATGAAAGTTGGAAACCGGAACGACTATCATTAACGTCAGTAGTTACCGGGAAGAAATATTCCCCACGAGAACTCGTTGCAGACGAAGTTTCACTGGCATGATAACAGCGAGTAGGATTCTGCTCTTTGAAAATCGGATAAGTTTTATGGAAATAGTTCAAACCGAATATATCCACCTGATTCACAATATCCCGGAAAACGGCGTCCCGCTTATTACACCCTAAAGAAGTAGGCCGTGTGGGGTCTTCATCATGACAGTAAGCTGTCAGGTTACGAGCAATTATGACTCCCTGATCAGTCGTCTGATCAGGCATTTCATTACCTATGCTCCACATAATTACAGAAGGATGATTACGATAATGACGTACCAACGAACGCATATCTGCTTCACTCCAATCATCAAAAAGAAGATTATAATCATTCTTGCGTTTCCCCTTTTGCCAGGTATCAGCTAATTCAAGCTGCATCATTAGTCCCATACGGTCACAGAGAGCAACCAACTCCGGTGCCGGTGGGTTATGTGAAGTACGAATGGCATTTGCACCCATCTCTTTCATGATACGTAACTGCCTTTCGGCAGCCACTTCATTAAAAGCAGCGCCCAAAGCACCCAAATCATGATGCATACACACACCTTTAATAGCTACCTTTTGTCCATTCAGCATGAAACCTTGGTCATGGTTAAATTCAATTGTACGAATTCCAAAAGAAGTTTCATAACTATCCATTTCCTTTCCATCCATGAACACCCGGCTGACCGCTACATAGCAATTCGGAGTATCAATATCCCACAACTTCGGTTTATCTACTTTAAATTGAAAGCGTACACTCGACCAGCTATCTTTTTTAATCGCAATATCCTTAGTCATACTTTGAGTCACTTCTTCCCCCACAGGACGTCCATCTTTCCCTTGCAGATATACACTTGTCTGCAACTTTACCTGAACATCTTTTCCTGCATGATTCTCAATATTCACTCCCATTTCCATAACAGCAATTTCTGAATCAACCTGCTGGTTTCGTACAAAAGTTCCCCATTGTTCCACGTGGACAGGAGACGTTTTCACTAACCATACATTCCGATAAATGCCACTACCCGGATACCAACGTGAAGTATCGTCCGGATTATCCAATCGAATAGCCAGCACATTCTTTTGTCCTGCCTTTATATAAGGTGTCAGATCAAGACGAAAAGAAGCATAGCCATAAGGCCATCCACCCACATATTGCCCGTTACACCACACAGAAGCGTATGACATCGCCCCATCAATATCAAGATAAATTTGTTTCCCGGCATCATCCTGCGATAATTCCAGCGTTTTACGATACCAGCGTATCCCCCAATAAGGTAATTTTCCAGTCGAACCGTTATAGTCAATATTGAAAGGCCCTTCAATAGCCCAATCATGGGGTAAATTCAGATGTCGCCATTCACTATCATCAAAGTCAGATTTTACATAGCCTATATTTTCTCCTGGATTGCCTTCCGGTCTCTGATACCTCTTCCCGAATATAATAAAGTCATTGGCACAAGGTAATAAATAAGGCTTTAGTTGAGAGTAATGTAATGCAGCACCTGTCCTATCCGGATCATCTATCTGATAACGCCAATCACGATTAATGTTTATGCGCTCACGCACCATTGAAGTATTTGCACAAACAACATCTTGCCCCACAATGAGTATAAAACTCAATAAAATAAGAAATCTGTTTTTCATATTATTCTGTTAAATTGTTAACCCAACAAAAGTAAGGAATAGAAAAATAGACGGTTATCAATATTATCTATGTTTCTGTTAATACTGTCTCAAATGTCTTTTAATGTGGGTCTTATTTATCAACTTTGTATGCAAATTGCATGTTACTAAAAACAATATCAATTCATAGTTAATAACCAACAAATTTAAAAAGCCATGTACAAATATTCTAAGGATGGAGTTTCCGTACTCACAGTATTAGATAAAAGAAAACAAAAGATGAATGGATTATTCCCCGTAAAAGTACAAGTTATCCACAACAGAAAACAGAAATATTACTCCACCGGACAAGAAGTTTCTATTAGAGACTGGGAAGTATTACCATACACCAAAAGTCGCCACTTATCAGAAATACGGCGTAACATCGAAAATAGTTTTTCTTTAATCAGGCAGCAAGTCGAATTTCTATCTTTTCAAGGTGAATTTCATTTTGACATCCTAAATGCACGCTTAGGCAGATACTCTGATTTTTCAGTCAATGCCTTATTTCATAAAAAGTTGGAGGATTTAAAGGAAAATGGACAAGCCAATACTTATCTGTCTTATAAAGGATCACTAAACAAAATAGAACAGTTTGCAGGAAAACACATTTCTTTTCATGAAATTACCATCAACTGGTTAAACCGTTTTGAGCATCACTTATCCGCATCAGGAATCAGTTACTCCAGTATGGGATTCTATTTCAGAAACTTAAAATGCATTCTTAATATAGCACGTAAAGACGGTATCATTAAGGAAAGTCAGTATCCTTTCGGAAAAGGGAAATATGAAGTACCCACCGGATGTGGACGCAAATTAGCATTAACCCTGAAAGAAATCAAGAAAATTATTACTTATAATGATGGAACCCCAAAGACTGAATTTTATCGTGATCTGTGGTTTTTTTCTTATTTATGTAATGGTATTAATTTTCGTGATTTATTATATCTGCAATACTCCAATATCATCAATGGTGAAATCTGCTTCATACGTGCAAAAACAGCCCGAAATACCAAACACAGTAAGATTATCCATGCAGTCATCACGCCCGAAATGCAAAAGATAATAGAGAAGTGGGGCAATCCACCCACGTCACCCGAAACTTATATCTTTCCTTTTGCTACCGGAAAAGAGAATCCTTTTGAAAGAGTAAAACTGGTAAGAGAAGTGGTCACCGAATGTAATCAGATACTTTACAAGATTTCGCATAAGACAGGCATTCCACGCGTCACGACCTATGCAGCACGTCACTCCTTCGCAACAGTGTTAAAACGCAGTGGCGTCAATATTTCCTATATATCCGAAAGTCTTGGACATTCCAATTTAGCCATTACAGAAAACTATCTCGCAAGTTTTGATGTTGAAGAAAGGAAAAAGAATTCAATACTCTTAACAAGGTTCGATCTATAAAACAAATATATATATGTAAATAGCATGTTCCGTAGTGACGGACAAAAGCCATTTCAATTTCTTTCTTTTCATAAAATCAGAAAGATAACTGCTTTTCGTAGACAGAGTTAAAAATGATGTATTGATATTATGTAAAAACAATCTATTATGAACAACTCAAAA
>ENA-OPJH01000341-OPJH01000341.1-human-gut-metagenome-genome-assembly--contig:-NODE-341-length-11097-cov-1.215631_pt1 | contig 11097 bp, 9 predicted proteins | sample MGYA00241418_ERZ501666 | MGnify/ENA primary metagenome ERZ501666 (study PRJEB25962, sample SAMEA2042289) | human gut metagenome | biome: human gut; feature: human-associated habitat; material: faeces...
GACGGTTCAGTATTTCCAAGGTGGTGTTCGTTATGATGCCGATTTTATACAGAGCAGATGAAACCGAGTTTGACACCTACGGAATCGGTGTGCTGTCGGACTGCACCTTTTGCGAAGTTACAGAGGAGCGAAACGGTGCGTTTGAATGTGTGATGAAATATCCTCTGCATGGTGCATTGTTTGATGAGATTAAAAACGACAGGGTTATACTCGTTAAGCCGAATGACACATCAAGGTCACAGCCGTTTCGTATATACAGAATTACAACACCGATGAACGGCATCATCACAGTGTATGCACAGCATATGTCATATGATTTGTCGGGCATTGGCGTGTTGTGCTTTGAGAGCAAATCGGTTTCACCACAGCTTGCACTTGAAAGAATTTTTGCGAATACTTCATCAAAGCACGGCTTTAAATGCAGGACAGACCTTTCAGCACCAAGGGCATTTTCAGTCAGTAAACCTATGAGTATCAGAGCCTGTCTTGGCGGTACGGAGGGTTCTGTACTTGATATATGGGGCGGTGAGTATGAATGGGATATGTTCGATGTCATTCTTCACTCAAAGCGTGGCAAAGACAACGGTGTTGCGATTGAATACGGCAAGAACCTGACTGATGTGGAGCAGGACAATGACTTCTCATCTGTATATTCTCACCTTTTTCCCTATGCCGTAATTAAAAACGGAGATACCGAAAGTGTGGTTACTCTGTCGGAAATCACAATTTCTATTGTGGAAACATATGCAAGGGAGAAAACACTCATCAAGGATTTTTCGTCCTTCTTTAAGGACGGAGAAACCGTTACCGAGGACACACTTCGAGCAAAGGCGAAGTCATACATCAAACAGAATCCGTTCGGTGACGAAACTCCCACGGTGAAGGTGTCGTTTGAACCGCTATGGCAACAGCCCGAATATTCGCAGTTCCTCGAAAAGGTGAACCTCTGCGACACAGTGACCGTCAGACACGCAGATATGAATATTGAGGTAAAGACGAAGGTTATTGAAACCGTATATGACGCACTGGCCGAGAAATATTCATCAATCACACTCGGAACGGCAAAATCAAACTTTGTGAATACGGTTGCAGAAATCAAAAGTACAACCGATAAAATCAAAAAGGAAACCGACAGCTTTCCGTTACTTATGAATACTGCTATTAAAAATGCCACTTCGCTGATTTCAGGTCAGCAAGGTGGCTTTGTTGTTATGCACACGGATTCTGTTACAGGCAAGCCGTATGAACTTTTGATTCTTGACAACGAAAATCTGTACGATGCAAGGAATGTGTGGCGGTGGAATGTCGGTGGCTTAGGTTTTTCAAAGAGTGGATACAACGGCCCGTATGAAACTGCGATTACGGCTGACGGAAAAATCGTGGCAAACTTTATCACAAGCGGAACGCTTATGGCAAATATCATCAAGGCGGGAGTAATCAGTTCGGCTGACAATTCATCGTGGTGGGATTTGGAAAGCGGTGAGGTTCACCTCAGTGCCTACACAAAAACGGAGGATACTGAAAAGCTAAGTGAGAATATTTCCGCAATTACCGAAAGAACATCAACACTTGAGCAGACCGCAGAGGACATTTCCTTTAAAATCAACGAGCAGTCCACGGGCGGAAAGAACTATCTTCTTAATTCTTCGGGTCTTAACGGACTGACTGATGACTGGGAATATTCGGGTTCGGTCAGTGTTCTTTCCGATACAGATGTAATCAGTCACACCTCTTCGGGTTCTGCCTTTGTACTTGGCATTGACGGTACTTTGTCGCAGAGTGTGCATAACTCGGTTACTGACAGAGCATTTGTGCTGTCACTTAGGGCAAAGAAAAGCTACTCACAGCTTAGTGCATATATGTATGTGCAGTACAACGGAGTTAAAAAGGAATATCTTTTTGACACAAAGGACAGCTTTGATTGGACAGATTTTTCCGTTGTACTCCCCGATGTTTCGGACGGTGAAATCACGGTATTCATTTACAGCCGTGGTTCTTCCCTTAAGGTAAGTGACCTTATGCTTACTGACGGAAGTATTATCCAACACTGGTCGCCTGCACCGAACGAGATATACACAAACGAGGTAAAGATTGACCGCAAAGGCATTGAGGTTTCAAACAGCAAGTCCTCGCAGAAAACAGTAATTACAAACACTGAATTTTCCGGCTACTACAACGGTGAAAAGATATTCACCCTAAACAAGGACGAAACTCAGACGAAGAAAACCACAGTTGACGGTGAGCTTACAATCGGCAGAACAAAGCTGATTCCGATGTCAAACAGTTCACAGGGACTCAACATTGTAATTCTTGATTAGGAGGCAATATGGCAAAGACAACGGTTGTCAATAGAATTGACACGATTTACATAGATACGGAAAATCCGACCGTATCAGTAAACACAACGGTAAATGACGCAGGTCTTAAACACAGCATTACGATTACCATACGAGGTATTCCGATAACTGGCATATCGGGACTTGCGTGGAACAAGGGGACGGCAAACAGGATTATTACCATTCCTACGGACAGCAGAACGGGTATTCTCAAGGCAATGTATGAGGACAAAAGCATTACGGCAAAGCTAACGGTCACCACATACAAGGGTTCAACCTATGTAGGCATTTCTGAAAGAAATTGTCAGATTACCACCACATCGCACAGCTCAAGGCCTGTAATTAACGGGTTTATCTATCTTGACACCAATTTAAAGACCACTGCCGTTACGGGCAACTCAAAGCTGTTTATTCAGAACTATTCAAATCTCAAGGTTACTCCGCTTACGGCAAAGCCGAGAAATGAATCGAAGATTACAGGCTACACAGTAAGCTGTAACGGTGTGAGCAAATCAAGTACAACTGCAAAGGAATTGAATCTTGGTACAATCACCAAAAGCGGTGATGTGGTGGTTATGGTCACGGTCACGGACTCAAGAGGTTACACAACGAGCATTAAAAAGACGATTACAGTTATTCCGTACAGCAGTCCGAATCTCAGTAAGATTACACTAAGACGAACAAATGAGATTGAGTCGGAAATTCAGCTTATTTTCAACGGCTCATACTCACCAATTACAATTGACGGGGTAAATCACAATCAGCTTTTATCCTTTCGCTACCAATACAAGAGGACAAGTGATGCAAACTACGGAAATTTTGTTGACATTTTAAGCAACCTTAAAATGAACGACACAAGCTATTCGTACTCAAATCTTCAGCTTATGAATCTTGATGTGAATATGTCATATGACTTTCATATTGAAATCCGTGATGCTATGGAAAAGTCGGTTATTACAGACCTGTACTATTTAATTCCGCAGGGCACTCCGCTTGTTGCATTACGCAAGCAGAAGGTAGGCATTAACAATCCAAACCCACAATCCGCACTTGATGTGACGGGTGAAATACATATGAACGGCTTTCTGTTATGGGCATTATACAGACCTCTGTTGAGGACGATGTCAGCCTTAACAGTCTTACAACGCAGGGTATTTATTTCAGACGAAGAGTACCGCAGGAGAATATGAACTATCCGGCACTTGTATTCGGTATGCTTGAAGTATTTTCTTGCAGTACAAATCTTGTGATACAGAGATATACGGCAAGGGACAGTCCGTTTGATGTGTATATCCGTTCAAAGGTGAATTCGAGCTGGAACAAGTGGGTTAAAAAATAGACACAGGAGGTATTTATGAAACAGATTTGGAACAGCATTCAGACTGCATTCATCGCACTTGGAGGAACACTCGGGTGGTTTCTCGGAGGTGCAGACGGCTTTCTGTATGCACTCATTGCATTTGTAGTTATCGACTACATTACAGGAATGATGTGTGCCGTTGCCGACAAAAAGCTTTCGAGCAAGGTTGGTTTTAAAGGCATTTGCAGGAAGGTGATTATCTTTCTGCTTGTGGGAGTGGCGAATCTCCTTGATGTGTACATTATCGGCACGGGCAGTGTGCTGAGAACGGCAGTGATTTTCTTCTATCTCTCAAATGAGGGCTTGTCACTGCTTGAAAACGGAGCACATCTGGGACTTCCCATTCCCGAAAAGATTAAAAATGTGCTTGCACAATTACACCACAGAAGTGAAAAGGAGGACGACTGAATGTCATACACAAACAGCAAATTAGTTAGCTACACAAAAATTTCACCAAACAGAAACATCAATCGCAATCACAAGATTGATACAGTTTCAATCCACTGCGTAGTCGGACAGTGCTCTGTTGAAACTCTCGGCTCAATCTTTGCATCAAGGGACAAGGAGGCAAGCTCAAACTACGGTATCGGCTATGACGGCAGAATCGGAATGTATGTTGAGGAAAAGGATCGTAGCTGGTGCACCTCATCTGCGTCAAATGACAACAGGGCGATTACCATTGAGGTTGCGTCAGATACCTACCACCCATACAGAGTAAATGATGCTGCGTACAAGTCTTTGATTAAACTGCTTGTTGACATCTGCAAGAGAAACGGCATCAAAAGGCTTGTGTGGTCAACAAACAAGTCAGAGAGAATGAATCACCTTAACGGCTGCAATATGACGGTTCACAGGGATTATGCGAACAAGTCCTGCCCCGGTGATTATCTCTACAATCTTCACGGACAGATTGCAAAGGAGAACGCTCAGCTTGGCTTAGGCAGTTCAAAACCTGCGACATCAAAGAAAACTCTCTATCGTGTACGCAAAAGTTGGAAGGACGCAAAGTCGCAGAAGGGTGCTTTCTATGACCTTTCAAATGCAAAGAAATGTGCCGACAAAAACAGCGGTTATTCTGTCTTTGATGAAAGCGGAAAGAGTGTGTACACGCTAAAGTCATCGGGCAAAAAATCAGTTGATGCTATTGCAAAAGAAGTAATTCAGGGCAAATGGGGCAACGGCGCCGACCGCAAAAACTGCCTCACCAAAGCCGGCTATAACTACAACACCGTACAGAAAAGAGTAAATGAGATTTTATCTTAACAGACAATAGAACAGTATTCTAACAAAGCCAAATCCCCATCAAGGTGTTTTTTCTCCTTGATGGGGATTTTTTGCTTACGAATAAATAATAAAAATAAAAATTTTTCAAAAAGCGTCCTTTTAAGCACTCTCCCGTGGCTAACAGACAGAGGGCAACAATGCTCTCGGAAACGGAGGTACAATATATGAAACACAATCTTCAAATCAGTGTTTCGGACAAACCACAAAGAAACAGTATGGTATCCTGCAAAAACATCACCTTGCGAGAACGATTTTTGCGAATGCTGTTCGGCAGAAAACAGAAAATCACAATCCTTGTTCCAAGTGATTCTATTGAGGAACTCGCCATTACCAAGGTTAAAAAAGGAGGCAGTTATGAACAAAATAACAGCATTACTTGATGCGATTACCGAGGTAATCAAAAACATTGGCACACTTACAGAAAGTCTGCAGACTGTTTCAAATCTCTTGAATGAGATAAAGATTACTGAAATTTCGAAGAAGTCAACCGTACATACTTCTGAAAGCACAGGAAATTCAAAGGTGTATTCACTTGAAGATGTAAGGGGTGTTCTTGCTAAAAAAAGTCAAAGCGGACTCACTTCTGAGGTTAGAGAAATCATTGTAAAGTATGGTGGAAACAAACTGTCAGAAATTGACCCCTGTCATTACGAAGAAATCATCAAAGATGCGGAGGCACTTAAGAATGAGTAATCACGCTTTCCTCTCCCCTTCAAGTTCTCACAGATGGCTCAATTGTACACCAAGTGCCGTGCTTGAATCAAAGTTTGAGAACAAATCAACCAAAGCATCTGAAGAAGGCACAGTCGCCCATGCGTGGTGTGAGCATAAACTGAAAAACATATTATGCAGAAAAAGTGACGAGCCTGTCTCCCCTTACACAAACGATGAAATGCAGGAATACACCGACTTATATGTTGATTTTGTACTTGAACAATTCAATCTTGCAAAACAGAAATGTAAAGATCCTTTGATTCTTATTGAACAAAAGGTTGATTTTTCAGAATATGTACCAAATGGTTTTGGAACAGCCGACTGCATTATTGTTTCTGAAAGCAAAATACATATCATTGATTTCAAATATGGAATGGGAGTATTGGTTGATGCCTTTGATAACCCGCAGATGAAATGTTATGCTCTCGGTGCTTTAAAAATCTTTGACCGCCTATATGACATTAAAGATGTGTCAATGTCAATTTTTCAGCCACGCAGAGATAATGTCAGCACTTGGACTGTTTCTGCTGATGAGCTCAAAGGCTGGGCAGAAAATGTACTAAAGCCAAAAGCAGAATTAGCTGTTAAAGGTGAAGGTGATTACTGTGTCGGTGATTGGTGTACATTCTGCAAAGCATCAGTAAGATGCAGAGCAAGAGCCGAAAACAATCTGAAACTTGCACAGGAAGAATTCAGACTTCCCCCACTTCTTACTGATTCTGAAATTGAAAAGATTTTATCTGTTATCCCCAATCTCACGAAGTGGGCAAATGAAATAATGGCATATGCTACCGAATCAGCTGTCAATCACGGCAAGCATTGGAACGGTTTTAAAATTGTTGAAGGACGGTCTGTACGAAAGTATAAAGATGAAACCGCAGTGGCTAAAGCATTGGAAGATGCCGGCTACAAAGACATTTATCGCAAGAGTCTTATCACACTTACAGAAATGCAAAAGCTTTTAGGTAAGCAAAATTTCAACGAGATACTTGGAAATCTCATCATTAAACCAAAAGGCAAGCCTGCTCTTGTTCCCGAAACGGACAAAAGAGATGCTATGACAATCACAGATGTTAAAAACGAATTTAAAACGGAGGACTAATTATTATGGCTAATTCAAACAAAACAAAAGTTATCACAGGCAAAAACACAAGACTTTCATATTTTCACGGTTGGGAACCTGTTTCAATCAACGGCAGTCCTGAAAGATACAGCGTATCCGTACTTATTCCAAAAGATGATACTGAAACCGTTAATGCGATTAACAACGCTGTAAATACTGCAATTGAAGAAGGTATCGGTAAATTTGGTGGTAAAAAGCCAAACAAAGCATCACTTAAACTTCCTCTTCGTGACGGTGATACCGAGCGTAATGATGAGGCTTATGCAGGTCACTGGTTTATCAATGCAAACAGCAGAACCGCTCCACAGATTGTTGATAAGGCTGTAAAACCTATTCTTGACAGAGATGAGGTGTACAGCGGTTGTTATGCAAGAGTGTCTCTGAATTTTTACGCATTCAATTCAAATGGCAACAAAGGTATTGCCTGTGGTCTTGGCAACATTCAGAAAATAAAGGACGGCGAACCGCTTGGTGGCAGAAGTTCGGCTGCTGATGATTTCAGAACAGAAACAGATGATGATTTCTTATCCTAACATAATATGAGGTAAACGATATGAACGAATTTTATGAACTTGCAAAATTGTTTGATGTAGTTGTTATCTTCTGTTTCTTCTTAGGAATAGGTATGTACGGCATCATAAGCACCGTAACGGATTTAATTTTCCTTATTCACAAGACTTTTAGAAAGCACAGAATAGCGAGAAGGGCTAAGAAAAACAACTTAGATAATTAACAATTTTGGACGGTGGAGAGATACTCTCTGCCGTCCGTTTTTTATATATAAGGAAGTGAAAACATGAAATCAATCAGTATTGACATAGAAACATATTCAAGTGCTAATCTTCAGAAATCCGGTGTTTACCGTTATGCGGAAAGTGATGATTTTGAAATTCTGCTGTTTGGCTATTCTGTTGACGGCAGTGATGTCAAAGTCATTGACTTGTGTATGGGAGAAAAGATACCCGAGGATATTCTTGATGCACTGACCGATACTTCGGTTATCAAATGGGCATTCAACGCACAATTTGAGAGGGTATGCTTATCAAGGTATCTTAAAGATTTAGGTATAGATTTTGACGGCAAATATCTTAACCCGTCATCTTGGCATTGTACTCTTGTCTGGTCGGCAACACTTGGTCTTCCCCTTTCTCTTGAGGGTGTGGGTGCTGTATTAGGCCTTGAAAATCAAAAGCTGTCAGAGGGTAAAAATCTCATACGATATTTTTGTATTCCCTGTTCCCCTACAAAAATCAATAATGGCAGAACAAGAAATATGCCATATCACAATATAGAAAAGTGGAATAATTTCAAAGCATACAATATTCGTGATGTTGAAACTGAGATGAGTATTCAAAAGAAATTATCAAGATTTCCTGTAAGTGATTCAATATGGAACGAATACCACCTTGACTAAAATATAAATGACCGTGGCATAGGGGTAGATATGATTTTAGTTGAAAACGCAATAGTTATTGATGAAATGGTTAAAAAGTCGCTTATCAATGATATACAATCCCTTACCAATCTTGATAATCCAAATTCCGTTCAGCAAATGAAAAACTGGCTCTCTGAAAACGGATTTGAAACCGAAAGTCTTAGCAAATCATCAGTTTCAGAAATGCTGAAAACTGCACCCTATCAAGTACACAAAGTGTTATCACTCAGACAGCAACTAGCAAAAAGCAGTGTTAAGAAATACACGGCAATGAAAAATGCCGTTTGTAAAGACAGCCGTGCAAGAGGAATGTTTCAGTTTTACGGTGCAAACAGAACTGGCAGATTTGCCGGAAGACTGGTGCAGCTCCAGAACCTGCCTCAGAACCATATGCCAGATCTTACACAGGCAAGAGGTCTTGTAAAATGCGGAAATTATGATGCACTCAGTATTCTTTATGATGATATTCCGGACACACTTTCACAACTTATCCGCACCGCTTTTATTCCACAGCACAGTTGCAAATTCATAGTAGCCGATTTTTCTGCTATTGAGGCAAGGGTTCTTGCGTGGCTTGCAGGTGAGAAATGGAGAAACAAAGTTTTTAGTGAGGGCAAAGATATTTATTGCAGTAGTGCATCACAGATGTTTGGTGTTCCTGTTGAAAAGCATGGAATAAACGGGCATCTGCGACAAAAAGGCAAAATCGCCGAGCTTGCACTCGGATGCGGCGGTTCTGTCGGGGCATTGAAAGCTATGGGTGCTATTCAGATGGGACTTTCAGAGGATGAACTTCAACCTCTAGTGTGTGCGTGGAGAAACTCTAATCCGTCAATTACTAAACTCTGGTGGGACATTGATAAATGTGTTAAAGAAACTGTTACCAAAAGGATACCGACTGAAACCAACGGCATATCTTTTACCTACGAAAGCGGATTTCTGTTCATCACTCTCCCCTCCGGCAGAAGACTTGCATATGTTAAGCCGAGAATCGGAATAAATAAATTTGGCGGTGAATCAGTTACCTATGAGGGCATTGGCAGTACGAAGAAATGGGAACGGCTTGAAAGCTACGGCCCTAAGTTCTGTGAAAATATCATTCAAGCCATTGCAAGAGATATATTATTATACGCAATGCAAACACTAAAAAATTACCGCATAATCGCTCATGTTCATGACGAGGTTATTATTGAATGCCAAAAAGATGTTTCCGTAAACACTATCTGCGAACAAATGAGCAGAACTCCGCCTTGGGCAAAAGGTCTTTTACTCCGTGCGGACGGTTATGAATGTCAATTTTATATAAAAGATTAAAAAGCGTCCTTTTTCACCTTCTGCTATGGCTATATGGTAGGAGGTGCTTTTTATGACAGACAATGAGAAAAAGCAAATTGAAAGCTACCGAAAGAACGGTTACGGATACAAACAGATTTCAAATCTCACAAACCTATCCGTTAATACAATAAAATCATACTGTAAAAGGAACAAGCTAATGAGTGCTGATTTGCAAAGCAATGATAATCACACTCTTTATTGCGAACAATGCGGAAAACCGGTTGAGCAAAACGAACACCGCAAACGCAAGAGATTTTGTTCAGACGCTTGCAGAAACAAGTGGTGGAACAATCATCTTGATTTAGTTAACAGAAAAGCAATTTATGAACTAACATGTCCTTATTGTAAAAAATCATTTACAGTTTACGGCAATGCAAAAAGAAAATTTTGCAGTCATAGTTGTTATGTCAAATACAGATACGGAGGAAAACAAAATGGATAAGCCTACATACGCAGAGCGTTACACCCTAACTGTCAAAGAAGCCGGATTATATTTTAACATTGGCATTAAAAAATGAGAAAACTTGCCGAGGATAATCTCGGAATTTTTTCAGTTTTGAGCGGTAATCGCTATTTGATTATACGAACAAAATTTGAGGAATATCTGTGCAATAATTCTACGATATAGTTTCCTTTTATCTGCTGAAAGTAGTTGCTATTCTGAGAGTTTTACGGCAATATATGAGTACCAAACGAGGAGGTAAAAAATATGGATAAGCCATCATTGCAGGACAAAGATTTTTTGACGGTAATTGAAACAGCCGAATTATTTGGACTCAGCAGAAGAAAAATGTTCCGTCTTACAAGCCAAAGCGGTCTTCCCTTTATGGCTAAATACGGAACACGAAAGTTAATCATCAAAGATGAATTTATAAAATATCTTAATAAATCAGGAATGAAGGGAGAACTCAAAAATGGCGAGCCGAGGACAAAGACGAGATTCAAAGCATAGACTTTTGCACAACGGAGAATCAATAAGGGCAAACGGAAAATATCAATTCAAGTATTTAGTTGACGGCAAGCCAAAATTTGTATACAGCTGGCGACTTGTTCCGACAGATCCACAACCAATAGGCAAACAGCCTTGCCTGTCACTAAGAGAATTAGAAAAGCTGGTCGGTAAAGACGTTGACTCAAGACTTGACATAACCGGCAGAAATATCACCGTCAACGAGTTAATCTCCCGTTATCTCAAAACAAGGACAGGTGTAAGACACAACACACTTTCAAATTACAACTTTGTGCAAAACATTATGAGCAAAGAGGAATTTGGAAGTCGCAAAATCGGTGAAATCAAAACTTCCGATGCAAAGCTGTTTCTCATTAAATTACAGGAAGACGGAAGAGGCTCGAGTACAATAAAAACGGTGCGAGGTGTTTTAAGACCGGCATTTCAAATGGCAGTTGATGATGATATTCTAATGAAGAACCCTTTCGGTTTCCAATTACTCGGCATTATCATAAACACTGAACACACTCGACAGGCTCTGACAAAAGAGCAAATGAACAA
>ENA-OPJH01000354-OPJH01000354.1-human-gut-metagenome-genome-assembly--contig:-NODE-354-length-10891-cov-1.225175_pt1 | contig 10891 bp, 10 predicted proteins | sample MGYA00241418_ERZ501666 | MGnify/ENA primary metagenome ERZ501666 (study PRJEB25962, sample SAMEA2042289) | human gut metagenome | biome: human gut; feature: human-associated habitat; material: faeces...
CCGATGAGCGAGTAGAAATAGGTAGTTATTGTATGCTTTCTTATAATCTTAGGATTTGGGATACAAATACACACTGCATCTATCCTTCTGAAAAAAGAAGAAAATTAACACGTGAGAAGTTCCCAAATTTTGGCGCTGAATATGAAAAGCCCAAAACAGCACCTGTTATAATAGGTGATGATGTTTGGATTGGTGAAAAATCATCCATATTGAAAGGTACATCACTCGGTAACAATGTGATAGTCGGATACAATACAACATTAGTGAGGAAACATATTCCAACGAATAAAACAGTAGTACAAAAAATAGAATTATCTATCATATAAATTATTACATGTCACCAAAAGTTTCAATACTTATTCCCTGTTACAATTCAGAGCGATTTGTTGCAGAAACTCTTGATAGTTGTCTCGCTCAAACTTATCGCAACATCGAAATAATTGTCGTTGATGATGGCTCAACCGACAACTCATTTGCAATCGCAAAAAGTTTTGAATCCAATATCATTAAAGTGTATCGACAAGATAATTCCGGTGCTTGTGCTGCACGTAATTATGCTTTCCGTAAAAGTTCCGGTGAGTATATCGTTTATTTAGATGCTGATGATATTATTAATCCTTCCTTTGTAGAGGAACATATCATACGCCTATGCGATGCAAATGAAAGATGTATAAGTTTTGGGAAATGGGATAAATTTAGATCTTCTATAGCAGAAACGACATTCCCATCTCGGCATTTTTATAAAGACTATATAGACCCTTTCCAACTTTTGATTGATTTATGGGAGACAGGTAGTATGTTACAAACATCATGCTACATGGTATCCCGACAGCTTGTCTACGAATCAGGAGGTTGGAAAGAAAATTTACTCATGAACCAAGATGGTGATTTTTTTTCGCGCATATTAATGATAGCCTCAAAAGCATATTTTATATCCAATGCTAAAGTTTATTATCGTATAGGCGAATACTCCACAGTAAGCAAAGCAAACAGTGAGAATAAATTAGTGTCATTACTTGATAGCTATATCAGTTATAAAGAAAACGCACTCATTCATAAAGATAATTTACGAGTACGTAAAGCATTGAGTTATAACTTCACGTATTTTATTTATCTATATGGCAACAAATATCCAGCCCTATATAAGAAAGCGAAAGACCAAGTGGAGAACTTAGGGGTTGGATTTCAATTGAGGAAAAAATCGCCCCGGATAAGGTTCGTAAGCAAAATTTTAGGTTTTGAAAATTTAATGGCTATACGAAGGATTATATCAAAAGAGTAAATTATGCAACAACTAAGTCAGCGGAAAATAAGCATTATCGTTCCTGTCTATAATTCAGAGAAACATCTTTGCAAAATGATAGAATCAATTATCGAACAAGAATATTCCCACTGGGAGTTGATACTTGTGGATGACGGTTATACCGACAGAAGTGGAGATGTCTGTGATGAATATGCACAGAAAGATACTAGAATCAAAGTATATCATCAAAAAAACGGCGGAGTATCTGTAGCTCGCAACAAGGCATTAGACAAAATTTCAGGCGACTATGTTACATTTATTGATTCCGATGATTGGGTAGAACCTAGCTATCTTTTACGCTTTATGGAGTTTCCATATGCAGATGACCAAATAGTCTTTCAAGGGTATTTCATGGACTATGTAGGAGCAGTAGCGAAGGAGTCAACAAAGGAAATCCCTAAACAAGGCCGAATTTTACACTTAGGGGCTATTTGGGGAAAAATGTTTGCTACACCAATCATTAAGTTGCATAATATTCGATTTGATGAGCGGTTACGTTTGCACGAAGACCATGTATTTTATTATGAATGCTTGAAATATGCAAGGCAGTTTGATTTTTCCTCATATGCGGGTTATCACTACATGCATTATGGAGAACAATCCCTTTCTCGAAGATTACAGTCAACTGATGCCTATTTTCTTGCATCAGAATTATTATTGGACTATTACCAATATGACATCACAGTTTCAGATAACGAATATAAACGCTTCTGTATTCAAAAATTTGGTCTAAACCAAATGGTAATGGGTGTGTTTTCACTCTATTTTTCATCGTTCACTAAAAAACATCGTTTAGATGTATTACGAATGATAAAAAAATATGTCGAAATATTTAAACAATTTTACGTTCCTAATTCTTTAAATGGAAAATTGTTTTTATTCTGCTATTTACATTTCACACCTGCCATTCAAGATGCAATATTTAAAATAGCCACCGCATTGTTAGGCAGAAAGTTTAAAACTCGACTGAATCTAAAATAATCTTTTTACATACAGAAATGACTACAAATACATTAAAGTTTTTTACTTTACTTCGGTTTCCACTAATGGTGGGTGTGGTGATGATTCATTGCGACATATCCGACCAGCTTATGCCTGAGTTACGTGGGCAATGGGCACAAGATGTAATGTATTTCTTTAGCAATATAATAGGTCGATTTAGCGTACCAATGTTTTTTTTAATTTCAGGATTTTTATTCTATCGGAATGGAACACTAACACACAAAGTATGCATCTAAATTACATCATCGACTATACACACTTCTTATACCCTATCTTTTATGGAATCTGATAGCCTTTTTATTTTTCATAGCGAAGCATTACCCCCCCCTATGTTCCGTTTTTCAAGGAATCACGGAAATTCCAATTTCGTTTGAAAATTTTCTAAAATCATTTTGGGAATTTCGATTTGAAGGATTAGGAGAATCTAAATCCATGCCTATAGATTTCCCCTTGTGGTATGTAAGAGATTTGATGATTGTAGTACTTTGTTCACCTCTATTATGCAGGCTCATTAAGTGTGGCAGATTATTAGTAGGATTAATCGGGGGTATTTGGCTGAGCTTTAACCCTGAGTTTTTTGGCATAGATATGACTGGATTTTTCTTTTTCACATTAGGCGGTTATTTTTCTATGAACAAGGTTGATTTAGCTGATATTTTTAAATCAAGAAAAGCAAAAATATCAACCATGTTTCTTTTTGTCATTGTAATTATAGCAGATATGATTACCCGTGGGGAAACTTATCATTATTTGCTACATAATATCACCATTTTAACAGGCATGATTGTAATGTTTATATGTGCTGATTTAATCCTAAGACTAAGCATCGGAAAATCTACGATTTTAATAGAACATTTCGCTTCGACAACATTTTTTGTATATGCCTTGCATGGCCTGTTTGTAGCACCTTTGAGAAAGGGACTTTGTCTCGCTTTTACAACGACATCAAATACCGTAGCTGTTATGACTTATATGCTAAGTATATTAACAACCATTATATTGAGTCTTATTACTTATTACGTGTTAAAAAAATTATGCCCACAATTCTGTAGTTTACTCAATGGTGGAAGATAAATGAAACTTGTAAGATAACCCCCAAATAGAAACAAAAATGAAAATCGCAATATCTGGAGATTGCTTGAGTGTTTTTACTAGTGCATATCCTGTCAGAGGTATGCTGCTTGAACTAATAAAACAACGTCAAGATGATTTATTTATCATATTTTATACTCAAAGGCCAAGACCTAAAATGTTAAAGTCTTTTTTTGAGCAATTACATGCACTCCCAAATGTAAAAACACGCTATTTTAAATGGAATAGATATGTCGTAGGTTTACAGCGTTTCCTTACTCTATCAAACTATTTTCCAATAGATAACAGTTACGATATTTTTATAAATCCAAGCTATTTGGAATATGTCCGAGCGTTCAAAGGTGTGCAAATAGCCAATATAACAGATTTGTCCATACTCCATTCCCAAGCATCTATTCCACATGCAAAAATATGGAAGTTACAAAACAAATTTGCAAAATCTTTCTATTTCAGATTGAAAGATTTGAATGTGGTTTCTATATCTGAATACACGAAGCAGGATATTCATAGATATTTCAAGAGAGTAAATACCCGTATCAATGTAATTTATAATGGTATTGATGATTTTTGGTTTGACAATCACTATATCGAAAACAGTCTTACCAATCAATACCAGAATCGAGCCTATTTTATTTGGTGGGGATTCATGTCCCGCAGAAAAAATTTGATCAACATGTTATTAGCGTATGAGGAATTGGTGAAAGAGAAATGTGAGGTTCCAGATATGCTTATCATCGGAAATATAGCGGAGCATCTTAAAAAAGAGATAACTCCCCTAATGGAACGAAATGCCAAGATTATCCATTTGCCTTTCCAGGAAGAATATGTGCTCAAAACATTAGTAAAAAACAGTAAAGGACTTATATTTCCCTCTTTTTACGAAGGATTTGGATTACCTGTCATTGAAGCATACTCACAAGGTGTTCCTGTCGCTTGTTCTAATGTAACTTCCTTGCCCGAAATTGCAAATGGCTTCAGCTTTCTATTTGACCCGAATAATCGAATAGAAATCAAAGAGGCTTTTCTTCATCTATTGAATTTTAACAAAGAAAGCAATTCACCTTTGTTGATCCAGTATGCCCGGCAATTTACATATAAGAAAGCCGCAGAAGCCTATAATAAATTGATAAATAAAATGGTATGATTTGGGAAATTATACGTTATGGAATATTTGCCTTGTTTTTATGTCTGACATGCTTCTTTGTATATAGGCAGAAACATGAGTATCTTTTATGGTTGTATTTCTTTACATTTCCATTTCAAAACTGTGCCTTTTATCTTATAACTACATGGAATCCGTACAAGGTCGTTGCCATAGGTATGCTTTTTTGCATACTGTTTCACCCAGCAAACAATCGGACTTCGGATGTACTTAAAAGGATTGTTGCATACTTTTTTATCGTGCTATTACTTAGTAATCTGTTTTCGTTACTCATGCCTCCTGAAAATGTTGGAACACGCACTTTGATTCGCCTATTGGTTCAAGATGCCACTTACATATTAGGAGTCGTTCCATTATTATTCATGAACCGGCTTCCAAGAGATTTTGATCAAAGGGTCATAAAGTGGTACACGTATGCCATCTGTACACTGATAGGAATAGGGTTTGTACATTATTTCTTTCTTAAAGCAGGCATTCCATTTGCTCCCATCATTCGCGATGTAGGTACGTCCAATGCTGTTGCAGCCACTTTTTTTGGAGGTGATACAGTCTTTCGCATATATGGCCTTTGTGGAGAACCTAAGAATATGGCTTTCGCATTAACTCCATTTGTACTTTTTCTAATAACAAATTTCCTCTACAAAAAGAAATTGGATCTGAAAGCGGCAACCATATTGGCTTTGGGATTATTTATTTTATTAAACACGTTTTCTTCTGCCGCTTTTATTGAATTTGCGATTGGACTAATTGGTGTAGTGATTTTAATATTATCAAGAACTAATAAGTTAGTTGCAATACTGACTATCAGTACCGTATTAGTGATAGGCTCTTTCGGACTATTCCTTTCAGAAATTCAAAAAACGCAACCAACTAATGCTAAAACCGAAATCTCTTTTATTAATTCTTTTTATGAACGCTCTTTTGGACGTGCCCAAAATGAAATCGAGGATGGACGGTCAGAGGTTTTAATAACAAAAGATTTTATAGAATCCTATAATCCTATTTACTATTTATTCGGATATGGGCCGGGACAATATTCTTTCCATAGCAAAAATCTAACATTCAGTGGCGGATATATTCCAGTTCAATCGGGATTGGTCCTGAACTTAGTGGATTTTGGCCTCATTGGATATTTGTTTTTCTTTTATTTGCTATATCAAGTATATACTTTATATAAGAAATCCAAATCCAATGATATATCATTCTATTTTATAGTCATAGGCTGCTGCACAATGATTGGAAATTTCATGTATTCAATGATGGGAGGAAGTATCCTGATAGGTATGCTTCCTTTTATAGGCATTGCATTTCAATCATACCATTATAATACAGAATATGAGGACTAAGTTGATCCTTTAGATATGCTTGTTTCATCGCCTTTTAAGAAAGATCTATTCTTTCTCTATCTCTGTAAACTCCAAGGTTCACTACTTGCCTCCTTTGTATTCTTTTGCCATTCGCAGTTAAATTAATATTTTTTATCTCTTAAGCATATGATGAAAATACTTCATTCAGGAACTCTTGATATAAAATACGGAGGGCCAGCATTAAGCACATATCTGACCATAAAAGGATTACAAGCTAATCAGGTAAATGCAGAAATGCTTATGGCCCCTCTAACCAACAAGAAAGATTTAATAGCCAATGATGTGAAGATACATTATACTTCACCTACTTTGGAAACTCGCTTTGGATACATTCCATATCTAAAGACCTCATTGGAAAATATGCCCTTATATGATTTATACCATATACAAGGGCTATGGTTATATCTTGGACACGGAGTTGCAAATTTTGCCCGAAAAAAGAAAAAGCCTTATGTCATTACATTAAGGGGGATGCTTTATCCGCAGGCCTTAGCGCACTCTAAACAGATAAAACAACTGTCTTTGTTGCTGTATCAACGGGAAGATTTACAAAAAGCAGCCTGCATACAAGCTACTTGTCTTGAAGAAATGCACCATTACCGTAATATGGGTTTCACTAACCCTGTAGCAGTTTTACCCAATCCAATAGAAACAGACGGAATTATTGAATGCCCTATTGTCCAAAGTGATAAAATAAGAATCGGGTATTTAGGACGAGTACATCCACGCAAACGTATTGAAAGATTGATTTACGCATTCAGCATATTACGAAAAGAGATGCAAGATACCGAATTACTTATCATTGGTGCTGATGATGAACAATATGAGCAATTCTTGAAAGATGAAGTCAAAAGACTTAAATTGACAAATGTCCGCTTTACAGGTTTTTTGGCGGGTGTAGAAAAAGACAACGCAATAAGTTCATTAACTTATTTGGCAGTACCAAGCGACTTTGAAAATTTTGGAAATATTGTCACAGAGGCTTTAGTGAGAGGAATACCAGTCATTGCTTCCAAAGGTATGCCATGGCAAGAACTGGAAAAATACCATTGTGGTTGGTGGATTAGTAATGACCAAGAAACTATAAACCAAACATTACTCAAGGCTATCCAAACGCCACCTAATGAACGTCTACAAATGGGCCTCAATGGTAAAAGAATGATTCAAGAAAATTATTCTGTAACTGTACTCGGAGATAAAATGAGCCAATTATATCAATATATTCTCCATATATCAGAAAAACCCAATTTTGTGTATGAATACTGATTTATCCCACTATGATAATTCTTGGTATAATCCGGGAAAAGGAGGATTCATACGAATTGTCTGGTATTTTATAAACGTCCTGTTTTTTATAAACCCTCTGAATCCATTTTCCTGCATAAAAGTAAGACTGTTGCGATTATTTGGTGCGAAAATCGGAAAAGGAGTAGTTATTAAGCCTAAAGTAAACATAAAATACCCGTGGAGATTAGAAGTCGGGAACTACACATGGATCGGTGAAAACGTGTGGATAGACAATTTGGCAAATGTAAAAATTGGAAATAATGTTTGCATAAGTCAAGGAGCTATGTTACTTTGCGGAAATCACAATTACAAGAAAACTACTTTTGATTTAATCATTGGAAATATCACATTGGAAAACGGCACTTGGATTGGGGCACACTCCATTGTTTGTCCTGGTGTTACTTTGCACTCGCATTCTGTCTTAGGAGTGGCTTCGGTTGCCAATCACGACATGGAATCTTATTCTATTTATCAAGGAAATCCTGCTAAAAAAATCAGAATAAGAACGGTTTTTTAAATCAATATATATCCTTTATGAAAATCAGCATTATAACTGCTACATTCAATAGCAGTTCCACCCTCCGTAACACCATTGAAAGTGTTTTAGGACAAACTTATATGGATTTTGAGCATCTGATAATTGACGGAGGATCAAACGACAACACGATTGACATAGTACGAGAGTATGAGCCAATCTATAAAGGAAGGTTACGATGGATTAGTGAACATGATCGTGGCATCTATGACGCTATGAACAAAGGTATTGCAATGGCTACAGGTGACATTGTGGGCATACTTAATAGTGATGACTTTTACACTTCTTCTGATGTTTTGGCAATGGTAGCAAGAGCAATGTCTGATACAAATTTAGATGCCGTATTTGGAGATGTTCATTATGTGAACGATTGTGATTTGAATAAATGCGTCCGTTATTACACATCCCGGCCATTCCATCGAAGTTGGATGCGGTTTGGTTTCATGCCGGCACATCCGTCTTTCTACTGCCGACGTTCAATATATGAGGAATTTGGAACTTTCGACTTATCGTATAAAGTCGCTGCCGATTTTGAAAATCTGTTGCGCCTGATATTCATACACCACATCCGCACCCGCTATATAGCCAAAGATTTTGTAACTATGCGTATAGGAGGTGCATCTTCTTCCGGCTTTCATAGCCATAGGCAAATCATGCGTGATCATTTAAGAGCCTTGAAGCAAAATAGGGTGTTTTCTAATCCTCTATTCCTGTGTATGCGTTATCCTTACAAGGTGTGTGAAATCGTTGTAACGAAAATAAATAACATATTTCGATATAATTTAAAATGAAAGCTCTTATTACAGGCATCACCGGCCAGGATGGTTCCTTCTTGGCCGAGTTTCTTTTAGCAAAAGGTTATGACGTGCACGGCACGATACGGCGTTCGTCGGTAGACTTCCGTGAGCGTATCGCCCATTTGGAAGGACATCCCAATTTTCACCTGCATTATGCAGACTTAGGCGACTCCATGAGTATTCTGCAAGTAGTGAAAAAAGTAAGGCCGAATGAAATCTATAATCTGGCCGCACAAAGCCATGTGCAGGTGTCGTTTGACTCACCGGAATTTACAGCGGATGTGGATGCGACTGGTGTATTGCGTATCTTGGAAGCTGTGCGCCAATGCGACCTGACTGATACTTGCCGAATTTATCAGGCTTCAACGTCAGAACTTTACGGCAAGGTGGAGGAAGTTCCTCAAAATGAGAACACCCCCTTCCACCCTTATAGCCCGTATGCCGTGGCCAAGCTCTATGGTTACTGGATTGTGAAAGAATATCGGGAGGCTTACAATATGTTTTGTTGTTCGGGCATCCTGTTCAACCATGAGAGCGAACGCCGTGGAGAGACTTTCGTCACCCGGAAAATCACCCTCGCTGCCGCACGTATCGCGCAAGGCAAGCAAGAGAAATTGTATTTGGGAAACCTCTCTTCATTGCGCGACTGGGGATATGCCAAAGACTATGTAGAGTGCATGTGGCTGATTCTTCAAAACGAAAAGCCGGAGGACTTCGTGATAGCTACCGGTGAGCAGCATTCCGTGCGCGAGTTCTGTCAATTGGCTTTCCGGCATGCCGGAATAGAACTGCGTTTTGAAGGAGAGGGAGAGAACGAAAAAGGCATAGATACGAAAACCGGCAAGGTGCTGGTAGAAGTGTCTCCCGACTTTTACCGTCCAACCGATGTAGTGAATTTATGGGGGAATCCGGCAAAAGCTAAACGAGAATTGGGGTGGAATCCGCAAAAGACTACTTTCGAGCAACTTGTTAAAATCATGGTAGATGCGGACATGGCCAAGGTGGCCGTGGAGCGTGCCGGAGAGCATGTACGCACCAACTTGGAAGAATATCTGGAGAAAGGAATCGTAAAATGATGGAAAAGAACGCAAAAATCTATGTGGCAGGCCACCGGGGAATGGTCGGCTCTGCCATTGTACGTGAACTGGAACTTCAGGAATACACGAACATCATCACCCGGACGCACAAGGAACTTGACCTGACACGCCAAGAAGCAGTAGAGCGTTTCTTTGCTGAGGAAAAGCCAGAATATGTGTTTCTTGCCGCGGCCAAGGTGGGAGGTATCATAGCCAACCAATCTGCATTGGCGGATTTCATGTATGAGAACATGATTCTGGAAATGAACGTCATTCATGCAGCTTGGAAAAACGGTTGCAAAAAGTTGGAATTTCTCGGTTCGTCATGTATCTACCCCCGTATGGCTCCGCAGCCCATGACGGAAAGTTGTCTGCTGACAAGCGAACTGGAAAAGACCAACGAGGCATACGCACTAGCCAAAATATCCGGCCTGAAATATTGTGAGTTCTTGAACCGTCAATATGATACGGACTACATCAGTGTAATGCCCACTAACCTTTACGGGCCTAACGACAACTATCATCCCGAACATAGTCATGTATTACCGGCCTTGATCCGCCGTTTCCATGAGGCGAAGGTGTCCGGCGCGAAGGAAGTGGTCTGCTGGGGTACCGGAACTCCCCTGCGCGAGTTCCTCTATGTGGATGATCTGGCGGATGCCTGCGTTTATCTGATGAATACTTACAGCGGCAATGAGACTGTGAATCTGGGAACCGGCAAGGAACTGACCATCCGGGAACTGACAGAGCTGGTGGCAAAGGTCGTAGGCTATACCGGAGAGATCAAATGGGATCCCAGCAAGCCGGACGGAACCCCCAGAAAGCTTTTAGATGTCAGCAAGCTGGAGAGTCTCGGCTATCATTATACGACGGAGCTGGAAGACGGTATCCGTCTGACTTATGAGGATTTCCTCAATAATCCCATGCGCGCGGAACGCTAGGGAAAGGTGTCTGCCGGTAGTGGGCAGCGGAAGGACTGGACGATTAACATGAATGATTTTCAGAAGACAGCGAAAGAAATGCTGGATTTTATAGAGAAAAGCCCCACCTGTTTTCATGCGGTTGTGAATATCGGAGCAATGCTGGAAGAGGCAGGATATGTCAGACTGCGGGAAAACGAGGAATGGAAGCTTGTGAAGGGTGGAAAATATTACACGGAGCGCAATGATTCTTCCGTGATCGCTTTTGCTGTTCCTACGGGAACTGTGAAAGGGTTTCATATGGCAGCGGCACATAGCGATTCCCCATGCTTTAAGGTGAAGGAAAAACC
>ENA-OPJH01000362-OPJH01000362.1-human-gut-metagenome-genome-assembly--contig:-NODE-362-length-10748-cov-1.722622_pt1 | contig 10748 bp, 9 predicted proteins | sample MGYA00241418_ERZ501666 | MGnify/ENA primary metagenome ERZ501666 (study PRJEB25962, sample SAMEA2042289) | human gut metagenome | biome: human gut; feature: human-associated habitat; material: faeces...
CGGCCACGCACAATGAAACGATAAGTCGAGTTATTCCCGTATAAATCAGCTAATTCATAACGAAAATGATAATCGCGTTCTTCATCAATCGTAACCACCCCTCCTTCATCATTGGCTTGTAACATGCGCAAACTATTTCCGGGAAGAATCTGTGAGCGCATCACCCAATTATGCCTCTTTACATTCTCCTCATAGTCTGTCCAGGCATTAATCATCCGGTTCTCTTCGGGCAAAACGCCATCCACCGTACTGCGAAAAACTTCTGTCGTATCCACATAGAGTACCACGGAACGCACACCATAATTATTATGTGTGCCATCCATATAGTCGTATGCCTTAATGCCAGCGGCTATTTTCCCCCAAGCAGAAACCGGTTGTCCCAAAGAAGCAACAGATATGGATTTTTTTCTTTGTGAGCCTTCCACAACTCCAGCGCCCCGCTGCGGATAAAGCATAATCATTGACGCACGTGGCGGAGTAGTGTCTTTAATTTTATCGGTATAGAACTGTAAGGGATCTATCAATTCACCAGTATCCGTACGGCGTATCTCCATATGCAGATGCGGTCCGAAAGAATACCCTTCATTACCGCTTAAAGCAATGATTTCTCCAGCTTTGAAACTGACCTGATGAGGTTCGAATTTCAAATCCACAGCAAAAGTTTCATGCCGATATTGATATTCCTCCACCACTTTTGCCACTGCAGAAGCAAATTTCAACACATGTCCATATACTGAAGTATATCCATTGGGATGCGTAATAAAAATAGCCTGCCCATATCCTCCGGGAGTAACCAGTACACGGCTCACATATCCGTCGGCAATGCAATGAATAGGTTTTCCCACCTCTCCCTGGGTTTTAAAATCCACTCCTCCATGAAAGTGGTTAGAACGCAGTTCACCGAAATTACCGCTCAGAATAAGCGGAAAATCAAAAGGAGGACGGAATACAGGAGCAGCCGGTTCTTCCTGTGCCCGTACAGCAAGAACACTGCCCAAAGCTGCTATGATTATATAATTTCGTAAAGTCATTTTCTTTATTTTATGGAGAACTCATCACAAAAATTTTGAATCTCTCCGCAAACTTACAAATAAAAAACAGAATATCCCTTAAAACAATGTTGCTAAACATACATTTATTACGAAAAAAACATATCCGGACAAAACCTACTTTTCTGACATTTTGTTATCTTTGAGGCAGTCAAACCCCTTAAATGTGACAATTATGATAGTAGGAATTCCTAAAGAAATCAAAAACAACGAGAATCGTGTATCATTAACCCCTGCAGGAGCACACGAGTTGGTACAGAGAGGTCACACGGTGTATATACAACACACCGCAGGTATAAACAGCGGATTTTCCGATGAAGAGTATGAGAAAGTCGGAGCGCGTATCCTTCCTACTATAGAAGATGTGTACGCCATTGCCGAGATGATTATAAAAGTCAAGGAACCCATCGAATGTGAATATAACCTGGTACGTAAGGGCCAACTGGTATTTACATACTTCCATTTTGCCTGTGACAAAGAATTAACGGAGGCAATGATGCGTAGTGGTTCAGTATGCCTAGCTTACGAAACTGTAACAGACAAACAAGGAGGACTGCCTCTGCTGATTCCCATGAGTGAAGTGGCGGGACGAATGTCCACTCAGGAAGGAGCACGTTTTTTGGAGAAGCCTCAAGGAGGACGTGGCATCTTGCTAGGTGGAGTTCCCGGTGTCAAACCAGCCAAAGTGCTGGTATTAGGCGGCGGCATTGTAGGAACCAATGCAGCTTTAATGGCTGCAGGATTAGGGGCTGATGTCACAATCTGTGATATTTCATTACCCCGCCTGCGTCAGTTGAGTGAGTTCATGCCTAAAAATGTAAAAACATTATTCTCGTCCAGCCACAATATAGAAAAAGAACTGCCAACAACTGATTTGATAATCGGTGCAGTTCTTATCCCCGGTGCAAAGGCTCCCCACCTCATAACACGCCCTATGCTGAAACTGATGAAAAAGGGTACTGTACTGGTAGATGTGGCCATTGACCAAGGAGGATGTTTTGAAACCTCCCATCCCACAACTCATGCCGAACCCATTTACGAAGTAGACGGTATCATCCATTACTGTGTGGCAAATATTCCAGGAGCCGTGCCGTGTACTTCAACCTTGGCATTAACCAATGCTACACTGCCATACGCTATCAGATTGGCAGATCTTGGTTGGGAAAAAGCTTGCGAAAACGATCCGGGACTAAAAAACGGCTTGAATATTTTAAACGGAAAGATTGTGTTTCCGGCCGTAGCAGAAGCCTTTGGCTGGAAAATTTAATAAAGTATGGATCCTAATGGAAAAAGGAAGGCCTATCATGAAAGGTCTTCCTTTTTTACGGAATAACATTTATAAGGATTATCATCTCATGATTTTTCAAGTACTTCCTCTACGGATTCTTCCCGCTGTTTCTTCCCAATCCGACTTACAATCCAAATGCTGACTTCGTAAAGCAAATACATGGGCACAGATACCATCATCAATGTAAAAACATCTGACGTAGGAGTGATAACAGCTCCAACTATCAGAATAATAACAATAGCATGACGACGATACCGCTTCATAAAATCAGCCGTAAGAAATCCCAGTTTGGCAAAAAGCCAACAAAGGACAGGAATCTCGAAAACAATCCCCATCATCAGGCTCATCATCATCAATGTATCCATATACGAAGACAAAGTAATCGTGTTCTCCACTTCCATACTGACCTGATAGGTAGCAAGAAAACGGAAAGTAAGAGGGAAAATCAAAAAATAATTCAAAAGAACTCCCATCATAAAAAGGAAATAGCCCCATCCTACAATCCGGATAGAATATTTCTTTTCATTCTCGTATAAAGCCGGCGAAACAAAACGGAACAACTGATAAATAACATAAGGAGATGCCAGCAAAAAACCCGTATAAAAAGACACGCTCATATGAGTAATGAATTGAGCCGCCAATTGGGTATTGATCATTTTCACATAAAACACTTCCGGACATAATGAAGGCATAGCCATGAAATCAGCTATCCGGCAAAAAAAACGATAAATAATGAAATCAGCATTCTTAGGCGCTAGAACAATAGCAAAAAGCTCATCCTTAAACAAGAATGCTACCAACATTAGAAATACCACAGCCACTGCAATACGGAACAAGACATGGCGCAATTCTTCCAGATGATCCCAAAAAGTCAGTATCTTCTGCTGTTGTTCCATCATTTGTCACTCTTTCGTTTCCCCTTTCTTATCTTTTCCATCTATATCATCCTCCACCCCGTTCATCCCTTCCTTAAAACTCTTAACCCCTTTGCCCAACCCCTTCATCAGTTCGGGTATCTTCTTCCCACCAAAGAATAAAAGAACAATCAATGCAATGAATAATATTTCCTGCATTCCTAATCCTAAAAATAATAATGTGCCTGTCATTTTATCTATTAACTATTAAATGATTTATCAAAAACCAAAGTCATCCATTTACCGGGATCTCCATCCATGACAGCTACCAGAACATAGCCAGCGCCACCATTTTCAGGCTGCTTCACAATTTGCAGCATAACATCAAATGTTTACAACTTATCTTTTTGCAATAGCTTTCAACAAAGCATAGCCACCAAAAATCTGGAGCAACATGCCCGGAATTCCAATCCGGAAATCCTGTGCCGCCAAATAGAAATCACCGACAAGAGCCCATTCTATCAAGGTACCCACCACCTGATATGCCATAACAGTCCCCAGCAATGCAGGAATCGTAATCTTACGGAAACGATCTGCCATATATCCCGCCACCAACGCCAACAATACCGACTTTACCAATATAGCCGGAAGTATGGTCACAGAAGGCATTCCAAACAAGAAGCTATTGACAAGCGGAGAAAGAACAGCCGTCAACATCCCCACTTTGAATCCATATTTATAAGCACCTATTAATGTGAAGAAATAAATGGGTAACATAGCAGGTCCACCCAAATGCACCAAATGACAAAGTTGCGGCAATACCACATTACCTACAATAAACACGAATGCAAATAAATAAGTATTTGCGTTTGTGTAATTTAACGAATAGAGTTTTGTTGTTGATTCCATGAATACTAACCTTTCATTTAATTTCTGCAAATATAATCATTTCATAAAGCAAGCTCCATCTTTTTTTCCCTTTTCTTGTTTATATTATCAAATATTCTTCTATCTTCGCAATAGATTGATAAAATTACAACTATGAAATATTATAAATTCATCTATTTTTTAGCCTTCGTCCTTGGAATGTCAACATGGGCACAGGCACAAAGCACTCCTTGTACCGGAAATGCATATAGCACAAACGCAGACTTCTTCCGTGCCTCAGCATCAGCTCAGAGCGGTGACGCCACTGCCTCCAAAAAGAAGGCGGTCATTGCAGCCCGTACTGCAATAACCAGCCAGATCAAAGCAAAGGCGGAAATGGCTGCCAAGTCTCAAAAAAAATTCGGTAATGCAGAGTGGGAACAGTTCTCAGATCTGATCCATATGGCTACCCAGCAAGAGGCTGCTAACTTAAAAGTAATCTGTGAAAACAGCCGGCAGAGCGGTGGTAAATATAAAACAGACGTTGTGGTAGAATTGCCTAAAGCAGGAGTTCTGTCCACAATCATCAACCAAATAAAAAGTGATGATAAATTAAAAGGACTTTTTGAAGAAAGCCAGTTTAAGCAAGCGTTTTAAAGCCACTTGAATCCATCAGAGGAGTCAATGCAGTTTAAAAGGAAAACCTATTACATCAACCTAATCTTGACAGATTTATGGAAAAGTTGTACGATTACCTTCCCCAGCAATTGGTTACTTTCATTCTGGTGACCTTGTTCTCTTTACTCATCGGTTTATCCCAACGGAGAATCAGCCTGAAACGAGAGGGGGAAACTACGCTTTTCGGCACAGACCGGACTTTTACTTTTATCGGCATTTTGGGATATCTCCTCTATATACTTGATCCTAAGGAAATGCATTTATTTATGGGAGGCGGAATAATTTTAGGTATGTTACTGGGCATCAATTATTATGTCAAGCAATCCCAGTTCCACGTGTTTGGAGTGACAACAATCATCATCGCCCTTATCACCTATTGTATGGCTCCTATCATAAGTACACAGCCTTCCTGGTTTTACGTGATGATGGTAGTCACCGTGCTTCTTTTCACAGAAATGAAACACACCTTCACAGAACTTGTACAACGGATGCAGAATGATGAAATGATCACACTGGCAAAATTTCTGGCTATCAGCGGTATCATTTTGCCCATGCTACCCAAGGAACCTCTCATACCGGGTATCAATCTCACTCCATACACCATTTGGCTAGCTACTGTAGTCGTATCGGGTATCTCCTATTTGTCCTACCTGCTGAAGCAATATGTTTTCCGCGAATCAGGCACTTTGGTTTCGGGCATTATCGGTGGTCTGTATAGCAGCACCGCTACCATTTCCATCCTTGCCCGCAAATGCAAACGGGTACAAGCGCATGAAATACCGGAATATGTATCTGCCATGATGCTTGCTGTCAGCATGATGTTCTTACGTTTCATGATTTTGATCCTTATATTCAGCACTTCCATCTTTCTGAATATTTACCCCTATCTGCTCATCATGTCTGCAACCGCCGCCGGCATCGGCATATTCATCCATAAAAAGCATACTATAAAAGGCGAGCGCGAAGTTATTGAAGAAACGGAAACGGAAAGTAATCCACTGGAATTCAAAGTCGCTCTGATCTTTGCTTTATTATTTGTAGTATTTACATTTCTGACTCACTATACATTGGTTTATGCAGGAACAGGAGGTTTGAGTATTCTCTCCATTGCAACAGGATTAAGTGATATCACTCCTTTCATACTAAACCTGTTACAAGGCGGAAACATTCCGGCAACCATTGTAGGGGCCTGTATCATGCAAGCTATCATCAGCAACATCGTAGTGAATATGTTCTATGCCATATTTTTTTCCTCCCGCAGAAAAGAAATGCTGCCTTATGTATGGAAAGGATTCCTCACTGTCATTGGAGTAAACGCTGTACTATTACTCATCTATTACTTCTAAATTATATTCTCATAAAAAAACATGCGGATAACAGGATTTTTCAAACAATCCATATCATCCGCATACTTTTTAATATTCTAATAAATCCCTATCAGAAAAGTAGAATATAAGCCAATGAACTAAGACTGATCACCGCCCAAAGAGCAACACCTTGAATCAGAGGTTTCATACCTACTTGCTTCAATACATCCATAGACAAGGAAGCTCCAATAAAGAACATGGTAATAATCAATCCCTTACGTGCCAGTCCGGAAACAGCCTGCCCGAATTGAGGCACACCATCCAGCACATAAGTATTCAGAACGATAGCCACAACAAAATAAAGGATAAACCAAGGAATGCTTACTTTCTTACCGCTTCCCTTGAAAATAAAAGAAGTAGCGAATGCCAAAGGAATAATCCAAAGTGCACGGGTCAGTTTGATTGTTGTCGCCACTTTCAACGCCTCTTCACCGTATGCCGCACCTGCTCCCACCACAGAACTCGTATCATGAATAGCAATAGCTGCCCAAGTACCAAACTGTTGTTGATCTAACCCAAACATGTGACCTAACACCGGAAAAATAAACAAAGCGATGGCATTCAATACAAAGATAGTAGCCAAAGCCACAGACATCTCACTATCTTTAGCTTTCAATACAGGACCCACAGCAGCAATAGCGCTTCCCCCACAAATTGCAGTACCCGAACTGATAAGATAAGCCGTATCACGATCTACCTTCAAAAGTTTATGCCCTATAAACATACCTATAATCATTGTACCGATTACAGAAATGATCGTGAATTCCATTCCTTCCTTACCGGAAGCCAGAGAAGCCTGAAGATTCATACCGAACCCCAATCCCACTACAGAATATTGCAACAAATATTTAGAAACCTTTTTATTGAACTTAGGATAGGCCTGTCCGCAAACTAATGCAAATATCAACCCCAGAAATAAAGATACGGGGGGAGTGACCCACTGGGAAAATGAAGCCAATACCGGAATATAGTCCATCAACAAAAAGACCGTTAACGTGGAAAGCAAACCTACATAAATAGTTTTGCTGTTTTGCTGTAAAGCTGTTACTGAAATCATATATTTTACTTTTTAACATTATTTCTCCATTTCGGGATGCAAAGGTAATATATGTTTCAAAAACAATCTAATCGTTTTTAATTATAAGTTATAACTTTTCCTTATAATGATTGGCAAATTGCATGAACAGAGCCGGTAGCCCTGTATCCTGCCCTTGCAATTGGACAAAATCAAATTCACGAAACATCACCAGGTCTTTTATATCCAATACTTTAAACTTCCCTGAATACAGTTCTTTATTAATAGACCGGATAGACAAAATCCCCATGCACTCACTATTTTCCAGAAATAATTTAATGCTCTCTGTACTTCCCAGGTGCATACGGATAGTAAGGTCCGATAACTTTATGTTGTGTTTATGCAAAGCGGTAATCAATACATCCAATGTTCCCGAACCTCTTTCACGAAGTACAAGAGGAACTTCTTTCAATTCATCCAAAGTTATCTCATCATAATCCATCCACTTACTATGAGTATGGACGATAGCCACCAGCTCATCTTGCAGAAAAGGAGTATATTTCAAATTAGGTTGCCGGGTATTTCCCTCTACCAGTGCCAAATCTATACGATGTTCCTGCAATGCCTTTTCCACCTCAGAGGAGTTCCCGCTGAAAAGTGATAAAGACACTTGCGGAAACTTCTCGATGAAGCGGGCCAGCAAAGGGGGAAGCACATATTGGGCAATTGTAGTACTGGCTCCCAAGCGCAACTCACCGGTATGCTCATTACGTAATAAGTTCATCTCGTACTCCAAGCGTCCGTAATCTTCCAAAATTTTCTCACAATGCTCCAACAACAACCTGCCTGCATCAGTCAGCAAGATCTTGTTCCCCATTCGCTCAAAAAGGCGTGTCTGGTACATCGTCTCCAATTCCTGAATATGCTTGGTTATAGCCGGCTGACTAATAAACAGCTCTTGCGAAGCCTTTGTAAAGCTGAGGTTTTTCGCAACACTACTGAATACTCTTAACCTGAAATCAGACATGTTTTTTAATGATTACAGTTCGTCTGCTTTAATTCCTAACGACTGTAAAACAGCGAATCCAAACATCTCCCACTGATAAGCGACTTCACTGGTTGGAGGATTCATACCGAATACCGTCATTTTTTCTTTTCCGTCCACCTTATTTAATATAGCAGGAACTTTATCTCCATATTCTTCTTCGGCAGGGACAATAATCACCCGTTTCACCTCTTTTGCATCAACCACCACTCTCAAAGACTCCAGAAACAACTCTTCGCGACTAGCCATATCCGATGGTTCGAAAGAATAAAGTGCAAACTCTCCCAACTGGCTTTTGAAAGCCACGTTATTTAATTCCTTTTCCAAATCCGACGGCTGAAAAGCATCCATTTTCTTACTTTCCTCGTCATAAATAAATAATACCTGAACTGCATTCTCCCCCAAGGGTATTCCACTATCCAGTGACAGACATTCCAACAACACCGGTAAATCCGCTTTCGGCAACTTACGGCCCACCACGTCACCAAAATGTTTGGATAAATCACCCGCCACCCTGTCTACATAGGCTACATCCACCAGAATTACAGTATCTGCAAACTTTATTTCATTTGTCATCTCGTTTTCATTTTATGATTTCGATGCTAAGATAGCAATTATCATCTGCTTGCAAAAAGAGTTATCTGCCTTTTTGTGTACAATTCGGACTTTTTTTCATTTAAAAGCCGGAGAGCCTGCCATTTTGTCTTCTTATTTTACTTCATTAGCTTTCTTTTTCTTTTTGGCAAACTATTTGACGATTATCAAATGAAATCGCAAAAGCCACTGAACAAAGCAGTGACAGTTACGTTTTCAATAGGTATTTGAATAATATTTAGAAAGGAGATACAATATGAATTTTAACAACTTCACAATTAAATCACAGGAGGCAGTGCAACAAGCGGTGAACGTAACTCAAGCCCGCGGACAGCAAGCTATCGAGCCTGTGCATCTGTTGGCCGGAGTACTGAAAGTAGGTGAAAACGTCACCAACTTCATTTTCCAGAAATTGGGAATGAACGCCCAGCAGATCGCATTGGTCATCGACAAGCAAATTGACTCGCTGCCTAAGGTTTCGGGAGGAGAACCTTACCTTAGCCGTGAAAGCAACGAGATATTACAAAGAGCCGTACAGTATTCCAAAGAGATGGGTGACGAATTCGTTTCACTGGAAGCTATTATCCTGGCCTTGTTGAATGTAAAGAGTACTGTCGCTACCATATTGAAAGACGCGGGAATGACAGACAAAGAGCTGCGCTCCGCCATAGCAGAACTACGTAAAGGTGAAAAAGTAACTTCACAATCCAGTGAAGACACTTATCAATCCTTAAGCAAATATGCCATTAATTTGAATGAGGCTGCCCGCAGCGGAAAACTTGATCCGGTTATCGGGCGTGATGAAGAAATACGTAGGGTATTACAAATATTAAGCCGCCGTACCAAGAATAATCCGATTTTAATCGGTGAACCGGGTACAGGTAAGACAGCCATCGTTGAAGGTTTGGCACACCGTATCATTCGTGGTGACGTGCCCGAAAACCTGAAAAACAAACAGATTTATTCATTGGACATGGGTGCACTGGTAGCCGGTGCCAAATATAAAGGTGAATTTGAGGAACGTTTGAAATCGGTTATCAATGAGGTGACAAAGTCGGAAGGCAGTATTATTTTGTTCATTGACGAAATCCATACTTTGGTAGGAGCCGGAAAAGGTGAAGGAGCAATGGATGCTGCCAATATCCTGAAACCTGCATTGGCACGTGGTGAACTTCGCAGCATCGGTGCCACAACCCTTGACGAGTATCAGAAATACTTTGAAAAGGACAAAGCTTTGGAACGCCGTTTCCAAACTGTAATGGTTGCCGAACCGGATACTTTAAGCACCATCTCTATTCTGCGTGGATTAAAAGAGCGATATGAAAATCATCATAAGGTTCGTATTAAAGACGAAGCCATTATTGCTGCCGTAGAACTGAGTAACCGCTACATCACCGAGCGTTTCCTGCCCGACAAAGCCATCGACCTGATGGACGAGGCCGCTGCCAAACTTCGTATGGAACGTGATTCTGTTCCTGAGGAGCTGGATGAAATCTCACGCCACCTGAAACAATTGGAAATTGAGCGTGAAGCCATCAAGCGTGAAAAAGACGAACCTAAGTTGCAACAACTGAATAAGGAAATTGCCGAATTGAAGGAACAAGAAACTTCCTATAAAGCAAAATGGCAAAGTGAAAAAGAGCTGGTGAACAAGATTCAGCAGAACAAACAGGAAATAGAGCAACTGAAGTTTGAAGCCGACAAAGCAGAACGTGAAGGAGACTATGGTAAAGTAGCCGAAATCCGTTACGGAAAATTACAGGCTCTGGAAAATGAAATCAAAGATATTCAGGAAGACTTAAAGCATAAACAAGGCGACAATGCCATGATTAAAGAAGAAGTCACTGCCGAAGATATCGCTGATGTGGTTTCACGCTGGACAGGAATCCCGGTCAATAAGATGTTGCAAAGTGAACGTGATAAATTACTGAATCTGGAACAAGAACTGCACTTGCGTGTGGTGGGACAGGAAGAGGCTATTGCCGCCGGTT
>ENA-OPJH01000369-OPJH01000369.1-human-gut-metagenome-genome-assembly--contig:-NODE-369-length-10558-cov-1.660288_pt1 | contig 10558 bp, 8 predicted proteins | sample MGYA00241418_ERZ501666 | MGnify/ENA primary metagenome ERZ501666 (study PRJEB25962, sample SAMEA2042289) | human gut metagenome | biome: human gut; feature: human-associated habitat; material: faeces...
CGATAAAGAGCCTGCTCCGCGGCATTCGTGGTCTCCCCTTCCAGGAAACGGTTAATGTATTCTTCTATATTCCTCTTATCTAATTCCATACCTTACTGTGTATCATAAATTGTTCTTTTACTCTTTTTCTAGCTCTCGACAAATTGGTTCGTACCGCCACCGGCGTACTTCCTGTGAGACGGGCTATCTCCTCTACTTCGAAACCTTCCAGGTGCTTCATGCGGAGAATAGACTGTTGCAAGTCAGGCAAAGTACCTATTACTTCCAGTATCTCCTGCATATTCTCTTCCTCTACCAGTTTCATTTCAGGATTTTCACCTCCACCAATGCTGATGCCCTGCTCCAAATCGACTTTCTCTATCCGAGTGCCTCGCAGACGGTTGATGCACAAATGCTTGGTTATAACAATAGCCAATGCATCCACGCTGCGGTATTGGTCCAGACGGTCACGAAGAAACCAAAGTTTCAACAGTGCATCTTGCACTGCATCTTCTGCCTCGTCGGAGTCTTCCAAATAACGGATAGCCATTCTTAACAAAGCCGGCCGCATTCGTTTTGCCTCTATTTCAAATCTATTTTGTTCCATGTTCACCAGTATGACACATAGAGGTAGGGAAACGTTACATCAAAATGAAAAAAAAATTTGCTGACATGTCAATTTACCAATATACCAATAACCGTATGGGCATATATAGCACCGCTAATTGGCACATCAGCCAGTTGACGGATGCACCAATTATTCAAACTTATAAACCGTATGACTACGAAAGACCTCTCCCGGACGGAGTACAGTACTAGGAAATCCGGGCTGGTTGGGGCTATCTTGAAAATGCATCGTTTCGAAACATACCGCCGAACGGAAAGGATAAGCTATTCCCCTTTTACCTGTCATTTTTCCTTTCAGTCCATTACCGGTATAAATTTGCATTCCCGGCTCGGTGGTGAAGATCTCCATCTTACGCCCGCTTGCTGGATCATACACCCAGGCAGCCGGCCTTGTATCATCTCCTTTCGTATTCAATTCCCAAGTATGATCATATCCGTTTACCACCTTCAATTGGGGATGATCCGCATCTATACATTCTCCGATAGCATGCGGCATACGAAAATCAAGGGGAGCACCGGCCACCGGAAGATATTCTCCTGTAACACATTTCTTATCATCGTATGGAGTAAAACGATCTGCGTCTACCCAAAGTTGCTGGTCCTCCACGCTTTTCGTAAAATTTCCCGAAATATTAAAAAAAGAATGATGGGAAAGATTAAGCACCGTGGGTGCATCCGTAGTTGCCTCGTATGTCAAATCCAACGCATTATCATCCTCACCAAGACTATAGACCAACGTCACTTTCAGGTTTCCGGGGAAACCATTTTCTCCATCAGGAGAAAGATAAGACAGACAGGCCCTATGTGTATCTGCCTGCTCCACTTTCCATATTCTATCGGCAAAGCCGGGATTCCCTCCATGTGATATATGCCCGGACTTCCCATTGTTAGGGACCAGCTTATACTCTACTCCATCCAGCGTGAAACGCGCATTCAGAATACGTCCTATATAACGCCCCACCGTAGAACCAAAATTCTGCCGTTGCTCCATATATTCAGTAATCGTGGAAAATCCGCACACCACATCCTCCCGTTTTCCATTTCTGTCGGGGACAAGGATAGAAACCACCCGTGCCCCATAGTTTGTGATACAGACCTCCATTCCCTGCTTGTTGCTCAATGTAAATAAATCGGTATGCTGCCCATTCACTTCTGTTTGAAAATCCTTCCGCTGTAATCCAGAAGCTGTGATTTGCTTACCGGTGTGACAAGAAGAGAGCACCAGCAACAAGCCCATACAAACCATACCCTGTTTTCCTTTCATATCATTCATTTTATAGGTTTTAAATACCACAAATGTAAATCCTCCGATGGAAAATAAGAAAAGCCGGCCTTCCCTTTTTCAAAGGATGACCAACTTTTCAACCATTTCAACCAATTTTTACCCTGTCGCTTCCTCTCTTTCAAAACCATCTTTTTACCATCCAGCGTATTGACAGGTTGATATTCCTGTCTGCCCCGCTATGATAGGAAAATCCAGAAATAACTGACTGATAGTGCTTAAGCCCAAACAAACAACCTAGTGCTTCCACTCCACAGGCAACCTTAATCTCGCCTTGTAATCCTGCCTCCTGCAACAATCCTGCAAGCAGATTTATCTTTTCCGCTTCCGGACCATATGCAGTACGGATTATAAACAATGAAACGTTCGCCATACAATCATTCATCCCTGCTTCCACATAAGGTTTTCAGCCCTGCCCGTAAGTTGTGACCAAAGTTAAAAGAAAGCAAGCCAGTGTTGCATAAAGTTGTATTCTCATATTTTTCATCTGTTTTGTTTTAACCTAACAAATGCAGACAATTATCTTCTTTTTACATTTATTTTCAGAAAAACTTCTGTTTCCATGCAGTCTTTTACCCTCTCCTGTATCTTCATATAATAACATGACAAAAGAAGAATGAATGACACAGAACTAATAGAGGGATGTAAAGCCGGAAAGCGGGAAGCTTTGGAAACCATATACAGGCTCTTCTCCCGCCAAATGTATGGAGTGTGCTATCGCTATGTAGGCGAAGATTCGGCACTGGACGTCATGCACGATGGATTCGTCAAAGTGTTTTCCGCCATCGGCCAGCTACATGCCACCGACCTGCATGGATTCAGATCCTGGATCACCCGTATCATGGTAACCACCTCCTTGCACCATCTCCGCAAACAGAAAAACAGCTCTTTCCTTTCTGTAGATGACCTGGAAGAAAACATGCAACCTGTGGACGAAGAAGATATGATTTCAATTCCTATTGAAACCCTGATGAAATTCATAGCTGAATTACCGACAGGCTATCGCACCATACTGAACTTGGCCGTATTCGAGGAAATGCCTCATAAGGAGATTGCGAAGACATTAGGCATTAACGAACATTCATCCTCCTCACAACTGTACCGCGCCAAATGTATACTTGCTCAGAAAATTAAAGAATACTTAACTCGACAATCATTATGAAACAGGAAGAAGAACCGTGGATAGACCACTTGAAACAACGGGTTAACGAATACGAAAAGCCACTCCCAGGAAATGATTGGAATCATTTTCAAACGGAATTTTTCACTCCCTATCTACATAAGAGAAGAAGGATGAAAACGATGCGTATAGCAGCCGTTTTCTTCTTGATATTCATACCTTTTGCCACTACTTTTTATTTTTTACAGACAGAAAAACATAAAGCATCCTCACCTGTTGTATCCTTACCGGCATACCAGCCAAGAAGCATTACAGGCAGCCTTTCCATTATGCCTGAAAACAAACTGTTACAGGACAGGACCAAATCAAAGACAGCTTCCTTGACAAGACCGCCAATCCAAACAAGTATCCACACCGATACGGCAAATAATATAGAAACAGAATGTATGCCCCCGGTACAAGATACAATCCGGGATACAGAATCTGTACACAAGCGCCCTTCCGGACACAAGCACTTTGCATTACCGTATAAGCGTTCCGGATATACTTTGGCACTTGCCATATCTGCCGGCAATAACGGAGCAAGTACCGGCTTCATAAACAAAACTTTTTCCCGGGGAGACATAGGGAGTTCTCATAAGGATGAAATTATGTATTGGAGTGACTTCAAAGACTATTTGCAGGAATATCCATCGGACTTTCCCGATGCACAAGCTTACGAAGCTCTACTACAAATAGCAAATGACAACACGGGACGGCCCATGACAGAATATACCCATTATAATCTCCCCGTCAGCATTGAGCTTTCGCTCCGTAAATCTATAAGCAGGCACTGGGGGGTCAGCGCGGGACTGCAATACACCTATCTGTCGTCCGAGAGTTCCATAGGAGAAGATTCCAAGTGGGTTAAACGACAAAAGCTCCACTACATAGGCTTGTCCGTGAAATTAGACCGCCGGCTTTATACCACCCGCACCTTTTCCTTTTATGCCACAGGAGGAGGCACAATAGACAAATCCGTTTCGGGTAAACTGGAACAAGATTTCATCGTTCAGAAAGAGAAAATCTATTCCAGTACAGAGAATCTGAAAATAAAACCGTTCCAATTCTCCATACACGCCGCATTGGGAATACAATATAATATAAATCCCACCCTAGGTGCTTTCATAGAGCCCGGAACAGTTTTTTATTTCAAGGACGGCAGCTTTAAAAACACCATACGTGACAAACACCCGCTCCATTTCAACCTGCAATTGGGGGTGCGCTGGAATTATTAAGGAAACTTCATGCAGTCTTTTGTCCATCCTTGTATCTATAAGATAAAAAAAACAACCATGCAAAAAAGACATAAAGACAGACAATGTTATTTTAACGAGCTGGCGAATACGTCCCGTAGTTTCTATATAGACTATGTGAAGCAATTTATCTCCCTCAGCCCTTCCACCCACATACTGGAAATAGGTTGCGGAGAAGGAGGCAACCTGCTTCCCTTTGCCGAACTAGGCTGCAAGGTAACAGGAATAGACCGTGCAGCCAGTCGCATACACCAGGCAGAAACCTTCTTCGCCGCCTCCGGCTACAAAGGAGAATTCACCACAACGGATTTCTTCAACTTTTCCTCAGCTTCCCGTTACCAGCTCATCCTGATACACGATGTTATTGAACACATCAGTAACAAAGAAGAATTCTTCCGTTGCCTCTCTCCTCTTCTAGCTAAGGGAGGCATCATATTCTGGGGATTCCCGTCTTGGCAAATGCCATTTGGCGGACATCAGCAAATTTGCCACAACCGGTTCGTCTCCTCTCTCCCTTTCATTCATTTATGTCCCGGTATACTCTATCGGTTTCTGCTCAGATGTTTCCATGAAACGCCATCATGTATTGAAGAATTATCAGACATCAAACGCTGCCGCATGACCATAGACACCTTTGAACAACTTGCTGAAAAGTATGGATACGAAATAACCGACAGACAATTATGGTTCATCAACCCACACTACCAACAAAAGTTCCATCTGCGGCCACGAAAATTATATCCTGTACTGGCACAGTTAAAATATATCAGAAATTACTTCAGCACCTCCTGTTTCTATATAACGCGCCACCGTGAGCTTCATGATTGAGGCAACCCATTTATACTACTTTCATGTTTATACCAACACTATAATTACCAAGATGTTATAACCCGTCATCTAAGCATTTTCTTCTGTTACATTAAGCTTTTTCTTCCAGCCACCTAATACAGACTCCGGCAGTGGACTGTACAGACGATTGGAATAGACTATACAGTCTACTATAGGCGACTGTCAGTCCACTGCCGGAGTCTGTACTACATAAGCATACAAATCCCCTTAATCATCAGCCCGAAAAGACTTAGGAGAGCGTATATAAAGCTTTAAACCCAGGCAGAACGAACTATGCCGCCAGCATTGAAGAAGAACCAACAGAGGGCTGTCACCCCAAAAGAGAAAATGTAAGAAGTGAAAGAAAAAACAGAGCAAATCTCTTTTTCAGGAAGAAGAAGCCTAAAAAAACGGCCTATATCATATATAAAAAAAGAAGGGTATCTATCCCAGACACCCAATCTTCATTAACCTTAAATCTAATACCATGAAAAACACAGTGCAAAGATAAATAGTTTTATGTTATCAAACATAACAACACTACAATTATTTGCTTTCAATTAACATCATTTAAATTTTAAAGGCGCTTTTACAGTTTCAAATTCTGTAAAAACGCCTTTGTACTACATATGATTATACAAACGAATCAAATTATTCCACATACAGCACCAGCCCTTTCAAATACTCTCCTTCAGGATGGTAAATATTTACGGGATGATCTCCCGGCTGGGTCAATTGATGCAGAATACGCACACTACGTCCGCTTTGTGCGGCAGCTGTAAATACCGCATTACGGAAATTCACCTTATCCACCACCTGCGAACAAGAGAAAGTAAACAGAATGCCTCCCGGTTTGATTTTCTCAAATGCTTTAGCGTTCAATTTCGTATAGCCGCGCAATGCATTGCGGAGAGCATCCTTGTGTTTGGCAAATGCAGGAGGGTCAAGAATTATCAAATCATATTGATCCCCCATACGATCCAGGTATTTAAAAGCATCCTCAGCATACGCCTTATGACGGGTATCACCCGGAAAATTTAATTCCACGTTCATATTGGTAAGATCAATAGCTTTTGCCGAACTGTCTACCGAATGTACCAGATTCGCGCCTCCACGCATGGCATAGAAAGAGAAGCCTCCTGTATAGCAGAACATATTCAATACATTACGCCCTTTGGCATAACGCTCCAACAAATGGCGGTTCTCACGCTGATCCACAAAAAAGCCTGTTTTCTGACCTTTCAGCCAATCCACATGGAATTTCAAGCCGTATTCCATCGCTATGTTTTCGGAGCTTCCCCCCTTGATAAAACCATTCTCCGGTCCCAAATCCGCCTTGAAAGGCAATGTGGTTTCTGATTTATAATAAATGTTCCGGACTACATCCCCCATCACCTCGGACAAGGCATCGGCTATCTCCATACGGTAAACATGCATTCCGGCCGAATGTGCCTGCATCACAGCTGTATGATCATATACATCAATAATCAAGCCCGGCAAGTTGTCTCCTTCGCCATGAACCAGACGGTAAGTATTGTTTGCAGGATTACCGGCCAAACCCAAACTGCGGCGCAAATCGTATGCCACTTCCAGTTTATGCTTCCAAAATTCATGATCAATCTCACCTTCCTTGAAAGAGAGCACGCGCACGGCAATACTTCCTATCTGGAAATGCCCGCAAGCTATAAATTCTTTCTTTGAAGTGTACACATCCACTATCTCGCCTTCTTCGGGTTCTCCCTCAATGCGCTGGATAGCTCCGGAGAATACCCACGGATGAAAACGCTTTAACGACTCTTCCTTACCCGGTTTCAGGTATACTTTCTTATAAGCCATTTGTATTTACTGTTGTTTCTATTGGTTCTTCCTCTGTTATCTCATAACCGCCCGTACGTTCCAATTCCGTCAGGCAATTGTAAATTTCCACACAAGCCCATGCATCAGTAGCGGCATATAGTTTCTGCCCTTCACTCAGCACATCAGCTTCCCAATTGGAGAGACGCTGATTTTTTGAAATCTTCTCACCGAAAAGATTAGCATATATCTTTTGCAAGCTCCTGTCCTCAATACCGAACTTACCTACATATTCTTGCAATTCTATCCAGTTCCCACGATCAGGATGCATATCCTGGCGTTTACGCAATGAGTTGAAATCATCTTTCAGTGACAGACCTATCTTGAGGGTATCACTCATCAGAAACTCCTGCAACGAATCAGGCATGCCAATACGGTTAAGCCTGAACAGAAAACAAGTGTCCTGAGTAGAAATTTGCAATAATGCCACCTTGTGGGTGGTTCCCCGTTTGAATGAGGGACGAGTTTCCGTATCCACCCCCACTATACGCTGGTCTTTAAGATAGGCCACTGCTTTTTCGGCATCACTTTCGGTATAAATTACGAATATACGTCCCGGGAAAAGCACTTTGGGCATTGCAGCTATTTCTGCTTTACTTATACTTTTTTTTATTAGCTTCATAATAATCGGTTCTCATCTTCCATTTCCGAATAGCCTTCATCCATTACGTCTTCTTCGGTAGAATTATATTTCACATCGTGTAAGGCACGCATAGTATTCACCAAACGTTGTCCCCAAAATTCTTCAAAATGCTCTTTACAGATCACTAGTGAATCATTCATCGTCTCATTCAGTCCCAGTTGGAACACACTGATAAAGTCCTTCAAATCCTGATAGATATCTGCCAAATCCTCTGAAATACATTTTTTGATGGGCGTGTCACTGTACACCATATCCGGCAAGAACACTTCCAGATAATCATCCTTGGCTCCTAACACACCGGCTATAGCCCTACGTATCAGTTCATAATCTTCTTCAGTAACGAAGGTTTCGGGTTCGTCCTCTCCTATCGGCTCACACGGAGGCAACAAAGTCGCTTTCAAATAAAGCAACGGAAGTATTTTTAAGTCGGTATCTACAAAGTCATAGCGTTTCATATCACGGGCACGTTCCAGAAAGCCACAAAATTCGGCGGCTACCGTTACAAACTCTACTGTATTTTTGTCAAATATCACCTGACTGTACTTTTCCATAAACATTAAAATTGAATCGCAAAGTTAAGAAAAAAGAGATTAAATAAGGCAATAATTAATGTTTTTCATGTACATTTGCGAAATAATAAATAGAACGAAGACCTATGGCAAAGAAAAAATCAGATAAGGAGACAGAGCCTAAAAAGGTATCTACCAAACGATTCTCCGCTTTTTTAAAGAACGAAACCACACATTTTGTAATCGGATTGATCAGTGTAATTTTTGCAGTTTATCTGTTACTGGCATTTACCTCTTTCTTCTTTACGGGGGCCGCCGACCAAAGTATTTTGGATAATCAGCAGCCGGGTGAACTGATGCAAACCGCCAATCATGTAAAAAATTACGCCGGAGCACGCGGTGCACAACTTGCCGAATTCCTTATAAACGAATGTTTCGGCTTAGCTGCTTATTTTATCATTTTATTCCTGGCCGTAGTGGGTATGAAATTAATGAAAGCTTACCAGTTCCGTATCTGGAAATGGTTTATGTCCTGTTCTATCCTGCTCATCTGGTTCTCTATCACATTGGGATTTATTTTTGACGGCACCTTTGGGGATAGTTTTATCTATCCGGGGGGATTGCACGGACATAATGTAAGCAATTGGCTGATTTCACAAATTGGGATTCCAGGTTTGGGATTATTGCTGTTCATAGCGGCACTATTGTTCTTTATCTATTTAAGTAACGAAACCATACTGGTTATCCGTAAAGCACTGCGTCCCAGCTTCAGACGAAAGAAAAAAGAGGATCAAACAATTTCTGCAACTGAAGAAAATCCGATTAAAGAAGCTCCCCGGAAGGAAGAATCCAGGAAAGAATTCTCTAATCCCGGTCCTGCTATCGTAGATTTCGAATTAGAACAACCGACAAAGAAAGAAGAGGAAGTGGAAGAACAAGTGCCCTTCCCTTTTGAGAGCAAGCAGGTTACCGAACCGGCAGTGATAGAAGAACCTGCCTACACAAACGAAGAAGAGGAAGTTGAAAATACAGATGAACCTGATTTTTCAATCAGTGAAGAAACAAATGAAGAAGACGAGGCGTACAAAGGTCCCGTACTTCCACCATACAACCCTCGTCTGGATTTGGAAAACTACAAATTCCCTAGTCTGGATTTGCTAAATGAATATGAAGATGATGGTCCTAATATTGACATGGAAGAGCAAAACGCCAACAAAGACCGCATCATCAAGGTTTTACGTAGCTTCGGTATTGAAATCAGTTCCATCAAGGCAAGTGTAGGTCCTACCATCACATTATACGAAATTACTCCGGCAGAGGGGGTACGTATCTCTAAAATCAGGAACTTGGAGGATGATATCGCATTAAGTTTGTCGGCACTGGGTATCCGCATCATTGCTCCGATACCGGGCAAAGGCACTATCGGTATTGAGGTTCCGAATGCCAATCCGCGCATTGTACCGATGAAATCCATCCTGAACAGCAAAAAGTTCCAAGAAACCACCTATGAGCTGCCTGTGGCATTAGGCAAGACCATTACGAACGAAGTCTTTATGGTGGACTTGGCAAAAGCCCCCCACATGTTGGTAGCCGGCGCTACCGGACAGGGTAAGTCCGTAGGATTGAATGCCATCGTGACCTCTTTATTATATAAGAAGCATCCGGCAGAACTTAAGTTTGTAATTGTAGACCCCAAGAAGGTGGAGTTCGCTATCTATGCTCCGATTGAGAAGCATTTTCTGGCCAAGCTGCCGGATGGAGAAGACGCGATTATCACCGATGTTACCAAAGTGGTACAAACCTTGAACTCACTATGTATAGAGATGGACAGCCGATACGACTTGCTGCGTAAAGCCGGTTGCCGTAATATTAAGGAATATAACGCGAAATTCATCAACCGGCAGTTGAATCCGGAAAAAGGACACCGCTTCATGCCTTACATAGTGATTATCATTGATGAGTTCGGTGACCTGATTATGACTGCGGGTAAGGAAGTGGAATTACCAATCTGCCGTATCGCCCAGTTGGCACGTGCAGTAGGCATACATGCCATTATCGCGACCCAGCGTCCGACAACGAACATTATTACCGGTACTATCAAAGCTAACTTCCCGGCACGTGTTGCCTTCCGTGTAGCTGCCATGATGGACTCACGTACTATTCTGGACCGTTCGGGAGCACAACAGCTGATTGGTAAGGGAGATATGCTTTACTTGCAAGGTAATGATCCGGTACGTGTGCAATGTGCATTCGTGGATACTCCTGAAGTGGAAAAAATAGCCAATTACATCAGTAAACAACAAGGATACACCACCGCATTCATGTTGCCCGAATATGTAGGCGAAGAGAGTGAAAGCAGCGTTGGCGAAGTAGACATGAACCGGTTAGACCCTATGTTTGAAGATGCAGCCAGACTGGTCG
>ENA-OPJH01000375-OPJH01000375.1-human-gut-metagenome-genome-assembly--contig:-NODE-375-length-10385-cov-2.242788_pt1 | contig 10385 bp, 7 predicted proteins | sample MGYA00241418_ERZ501666 | MGnify/ENA primary metagenome ERZ501666 (study PRJEB25962, sample SAMEA2042289) | human gut metagenome | biome: human gut; feature: human-associated habitat; material: faeces...
AGAAAAAAACTTATCAAATCCTCAGAATGTAGAAATACTTGGGAATAAAGTTCTTCTTGAGAAAAGATTGAATATCAGAGCTTCCGACTATCGCTTTGTAGATAAAGTAAAATATTATAAAGGTTTTACCACTGCTAATGGTCAGGAAAAGAATGGCTCTCAAATTGTAGAATTGGCAGAGATAAGTAATTCATATAGTGATTTTACTGAAACTGATATTATTAATCGTAATTCTAAAATTATTGATTCGTTTGTGAATTTCCTTAGAGTGAATCAATTATTGAAAGAGTAAAGTTATAGCTTTGAATATCAATTTGTTTTTTGACATAAGCTTCCGATAATTTACAATATCAAGAACATGACTCCTGAAGAAAAAGCAAGAATAAAGATAGACCAGTGGTTTGCCGATGCTGGTTGGAAAGTAGTCAACAGGGAGGATTATGAACCTACTTGTACGGCTGTAGCCATAAGAGAAGGTTTATTGAAAGGAAATCTTGAGGCAGATTATTTCCTTTTCATTAATGGAAAAGCAGTAGGGGTACTTGAAGCTAAGCGTGAAGAAACGGATGCTTTTGCTTCAGAGGTATGCGAGCAAGCAGCCTTATATGCAAGAAGTGTTCCGAATATCTATCAGGCATATCAAAAGCCATTGCCTTTTATCTTCACTTCGAATGGTAAGGAACTATATTGCTGTGATTTTCGTGAACAAGATTCTTGTTTCAGGCAGATCATGAATATCCCTACACCACATGAATTGGTAAAGAGACTGGGAATTGAAGATGCATTTGCCGGACTCCCTACATTGAAAAAGAAAGGGCTGCGTGATTGCCAATATGAGGCGGTAACAGAACTTGAAAAGAGTTTCCGTGCCGGGCAAAATCGGGCGTTGATGGTTCTTGCCACCGGTGTGGGTAAAACATATACTGCTTGTCTTGCTGCCTACCGGATGCTTTCTTATACACCAATGCGTAGAGTGTTGTTTCTTGTAGACCGAAATAATCTTGGAAAACAAGCAGAAGGAGAATTTGGAACTTTCCGTCTGACAGAGAATGGGGAGGCTTTCAATACTATCTTTACGGTCAATCGCCTTCGCTCGTCTTCTATTCCTTCTGATAGCAATGTCGTTATTTCTACAATACAACGTCTATTCTCATTCTTGAAAGGAGAAACTATTGAGGATAATGATGATGACGAGAATGAACCTATAGAGGAAGTAACCTTGCCTCCTAATCCCAACTTACCGCACGACTACTTTGATATGATTATCATAGACGAGTGCCATCGCTCCATTTATGGGAACTGGCGCAAGGTGCTGGAGTATTTCGATACGGCAAGATTGGTTGGTCTGACCGCAACTCCTATCCCTGAAACAATGGCATTCTTCAATAATAACTGCATTGTTAACTACACATTGGAAAAGAGTATTGTTGATGGCGTGAATGTGGATTGTCGGGTATATAGAATAAAAACGCAAGTCACAGAAACGGGTGGGGCTATATTAGAGGGTGAGAAATTTAAAGAAGAAACAAGATATACAGGTGAGGTTAAGATTGTAAGTAGTAAGGAAACCAAAATCTATACAAATAAAGAACTTAATCGGAGTATTATCAATCCGGCACAGATAAAGTTAGTCCTTTCGACCTATCGGGATGTGGTTTATACGGAATTGTTTAATGACCCGCAACGTGAACCAAATATGGACTTTTTGCCCAAAACATTGATTTTTGCTCTCAATGAAGCTCATGCTACAAATATCGTACAAATAGCTAAAGAGGTGTTTGGACGGACTGATGACCGCTTTGTTCAGAAAATTACCTATTCGGCAGGCGACAGTAACGAACTGATACGCCAATTCCGTAACGACAAGGATTTCCGTATTGCTGTCACCTGTACGTTGGTTGCCACCGGAACAGATGTAAAGCCGCTGGAAGTAGTGATGTTCATGCGTGATGTGGAGTCATTGCCTTTGTATATTCAGATGAAAGGGCGTGGAGTACGTACTATTGGTGATGAGCAACTTCGCAATGTTACCCCGAACGCATTCAGCAAGGATTGTTTTTATTTGGTTGATGCGGTAGGCGTGACGGAACATGCGCAAACAGTGGCACCTATAGATGATGCTCCTACAACAAAGACGATTACTCTAAAGGAGCTATTAGAACGTATTAGTCATGGCTATATTCCTGACGAGTATCTCAAACGGCTTGCTGCAACGCTTGCCCGAATATACAACAAGGCGGATGATCCGCAACGGAAAGAGTTTGTCCGTTTGTCTCATGATGACATGAAGGAACTTTCTGCCAGAATATACGATGCACTGGAGAAAGGCATTCTTCCACCGTTTGTAAGCACTGATGAGCCTAACAATGAACGTAAGGGGCTAGTCGCTCCGCTTGCCAATCATGCAGATGCTCGGAAATACCTTCTTATACTTGCAGCCGGATTCGTCAATACATTGATGCCGGGTGAAGATACGCTTATCTCCAAAGGGTTTTCCATTGAGGAAGCAAAAAATACGACAGAGGCTTTTGAAGATTTTTGTAAAAAGTACTATGACGAAATAGAGGCACTGCGCATCATTTACAACAATGAGGGAGAGCCTATAACCTATTCGATGCTAAAGGATTTGGAGAACAGACTTAAAATGGCAAACAATCATTTTACATCCAAACAACTCTGGAACTCTTATGCCATAGTTAACCCTAAAGTGGTAAGGCGTTCCATTACCAAAGAAGAAAGCGATGCATTGACCAATATCATACAACTTGTGCGCTTTGCTTTCCACCAAATCGAACGATTGGATAGCGTAGTTACTACCTCTAAACAGTTTTTCAATCTTTGGTTAGGGCAAAACCAGCGTGAAATAACTGACAAACAGCGAGAGGTTATCAGTCGTATTGTGGATTACATCGCTTCTAACGGAGCTTGTACTATCAGAGATATTCGTGAAGATGATGCTACCCATGCAGCCCAAATGATTAGAGCGTTTGGCAATATGCAGAAGGCAGACGAGGCACTTCATTCACTTTACACATTTGTAGTTTTAAGAAAAGCAGCATAAAGAAATGGCAACAAATAATACAACAGAGCAATCGCTCACCAAAAAAGTATGGAATCTGGCAACCACTCTTGCCGGACAAGGAATTGGATTTACTGATTATATTACCCAACTGACCTATCTTTTATTCTTGAAGATGGATGCCGAAAATGTAGAAATGTTTGGAGAAGAGTCGGCTATTCCAACTGGTTATCAGTGGGCAGATTTGATAGTACTTGATGGCTTGGATTTGGTAAAACAATATGAAGAGACCCTTAAATTGCTTAGTGAGCAGGATAATCTGATAGGTACGATTTATACGAAGGCGCAAAACAAGATAGACAAGCCTGTTTATCTGAAAAAGGTCATCACCATGATTGATGAGGAGCAATGGCTCATTATGGACGGTGATGTGAAAGGAGCTATCTACGAAAGCATTCTTGAAAAGAACGGACAAGACAAGAAAAGCGGGGCAGGACAGTATTTTACTCCTCGTCCACTTATTCAGGCAGTGGTAGATTGTATCAATCCGCAAATGGGGGAAACGGTTTGTGACCCGGCTTGTGGAACGGGTGGATTCTTGCTTACAGCTTACGATTATATGAAAGGTCAGTCAGCAAGTAAAGAAAAACGTGATTTCTTGCGTGACAAAGCTTTGCATGGTGTGGATAATACGCCTTTAGTGGTGACGCTTGCTTCCATGAATCTTTATTTGCATGGTATTGGTACAGACCGTAGTCCGATTGTTTGTGAGGATTCTTTGGAAAAAGAACCGTCAACTCTTGTAGATGTGATTCTTGCCAATCCTCCTTTTGGAACTCGTCCGGCTGGATCGGTGGATATTAACCGCCCGGATTTTTATGTAGAGACCAAGAATAACCAGTTAAATTTCCTCCAGCACATGATGCTTATGCTCAAAACGGGAGGACGTGCAGCAGTTGTACTTCCTGATAATGTTCTCTTTGAGGCTGGAGCAGGTGAGACTATTCGTAAACGCTTATTGCAGGATTTTAATTTGCATACTATCTTGCGTTTACCTACAGGTATTTTCTATGCCCAAGGCGTAAAAGCCAACGTGTTGTTTTTCAGCAAAGGACAACCGACCAAGGAAATATGGTTTTACGACTACCGTACAGATATAAAGCATACGCTTGCCACCAATAAACTGGAACGGCATCATTTGGATGATTTTGTTTCTTGCTATAATAATCGAGTAGAGACATACGATGCAGAAAATAATCTGCAAGGTCGTTGGCGTAAATACCCTGTAGATGAAATTCTTACCAGAGACAAAACAAGTCTTGACATTACTTGGATAAAGCAAGGTGGTGAGGTGGACAACCGTTCATTGGCAGAGCTGATGGCTGATATAAAGGATAAAAGCCAAACGATAAGTGCTGCTGTGGTTGAACTTGAAAAGCTACTTGCGAATATTGAAGAAAATTGAGTTATGGGAAAAGAGATTTTCACAAATGATAAATATATAAACGACCTGTTCTTGAAGGTTGTTAACCTTGTCACGCAGGCAAGGGAACGTGTGGCAACAGCCGTCAATATAGCTGAGGTTTATACTAAGTTCCATATCGGACAATATATAGTAGAATATGAGCAAAAGGGGGAAACAAGAGCCGAATATGGAAAGGCGGTGCTGAAAGAACTCTCCAAACGTCTGACTGATAGGTTGGGAGATGGATGGTCATATTCAACGCTTAAGAATATACGGCAGTTTTATATTGTTTTTTCTAAAGGGCTAACCAGTGGTTGTCCAAAGCCGAGTCAAAAGGCTAACCAGTGGTTAGCCGATTATCCGAAGTCAGAGGAATGTATCTCTGAGCCGACATTCGCTCTCTCATGGTCTCATTATCTTATACTGATGAGGGTGGAAAATCCGGATGCCCGCAGTTTCTATGAAATAGAATGTACTCAACAACAATGGTCTAAAAGACAACTCAGCCGTCAAGTAGGAAGCTGTCTTTATGAGAGATTGGCTTTGAGCCGTAACAAAGATGAAGTAATGCGGTTGGCTAAGGAAGGACAATCTATTGGGAAACCATCAGACATTATCAAGAATCCCATCACATTAGAGTTTCTTGGTCTAAAACCCGATGCAGTTTATTCAGAGTCTAAATTAGAGAATGCCATTATCAACAAGATGCAGCAATTCCTATTAGAACTTGGCAAAGGATTTCTATTTGAAGCAAGGCAGAAAAGGTTCACATTTGATGAGCAGCATTTCTTTGTTGACTTGGTGTTTTACAATCGTTTGCTACAATGCTATGTGCTTATAGATTTGAAGATAGACAAACTAACTCACCAAGACCTTGGGCAGATGCAGATGTATGTCAACTATTACGACCGCTATGTCAAACAAGACTTTGAAAAGCCGACAATTGGTATTCTACTGTGTAAGGAGAAGAACGATGCACTAGTGGAACTTACCTTGCCTAAGGATGCTAACATCTATGCTTCTGCTTATCAACTCTATCTCCCCAACAAGGCTTTATTGCAAGCTAAGGTGAAGGAATGGATTGAAGAGTTTGAAGAAAATGAGGAATTAAAGAAACTGGAAGAACATGAATAGTAATTGTGCAGCCAAAACTGCACAATTACAAACAGAAATATAACGATGGATACAAAAGCGTTACGTCAAAAGATACTCGACCTTGCGATACATGGAAAACTTGTACCCCAAGATCCCAACGATGAACCAGCATCAGTTCTGCTCGAACGAATCAAGGCTGAAAAAGAACGACTGATAAAAGAAGGCAAAATTAAACGGAGTAAGAAGTCTGCAAAGTCTTCCGATACGCCCCATTATGAGAACGTGCCGTTTGAAGTGCCGAGTTCGTGGGTGTGGTGTAGATTGGAAGATATAGCTTATGTTGCATCTGGAAGTACACCAGATAAAACATGCTTTGTAGAGAATGGTGTTCCTTACATTAAGATGTACAATCTCAGGAATCAAAAAATAGATTTTGCCTATCATCCACAATATATTACAGAAGAAGTGCATAATGGAAAGCTCCAGCGTTCGCGCACAGAAGTAGGAGACCTTATTATGAATATTGTTGGACCACCTCTTGGTAAACTTGCAATTATTCCTACAACATTGCCACAAGCAAATTTTAATCAGGCCGCTGTACTAATACGCCCTTACAAATTTAAAGAGGTGTTGGTATCATATCTAAAAGTCTACTTAGAGGAAATGTCAGAAATAAATTCTATTGCCACACGAGGTTCTGCCGGACAGGTTAATATATCACTGACACAATCTCAAAATATGCGAATACCAATACCGCCTTTAAATGAAGTTAGAAGGATAATTGAAGAGGTGTCTAAGTATGATATTTTGATTGATTCGCTCAAACAAAATATTACTGACATTCAAAATCTTATAGCCTATACCAAATCCAAAATCCTTGATCTTGCCATTCACGGTAAACTAGTACCGCAAGATCCGAATGACGAACCAGCCATTGAACTATTGAAGCGCATAAATCCCGACTTCACACCTTGTGATAACGGGCATTATACACAGTTGCCTGAAGGATGGGCTATTTGTAAAATGAAACAGATTACAAGTATAACGAATGGGAAGTCTCAAAAAAATGTTGAAACACTTAACGGTATATATCCAATTTATGGTAGTGGCGGTGTTATAGGCAGAGCTAATCAGTATCTTTGCATCGCAGGTTCTACAATAATTGGAAGAAAAGGTACAATTAATAATCCTATATTCGTAGAGGAACATTTTTGGAACGTTGATACAGCTTTTGGCTTGAAGGCTAATGATGCTATACTTGATAAATATCTGTATTATTTCTGCTTATCATTTGATTTTAGCAAATTAGATAAAAGTACGGCTATGCCCAGTTTAACAAAAACATCTATTGGTAATGTTTTAATACCCATACCGCCATATAAAGAGCAAGAACGAATTGTGGCTAAAATAGATATGGTGCTTGATACGATGAATGAAATATTACGGGCTGTATAAACAATCCGTTTTTGTTCTGCCTTCGGTGGTATAGGTATCTCTTATTTTGAGTATTCAGAAATCCAATATCGTTTATGAGTGTAACCAGATTGATATGTGACACTCATAAACATTGCCACATAATCAATCTCAATATCACTGTGCATTTTTAGAATCTTCATTACTGATGATTTTACCTTGAAAGGAAAAACAACTAGTTTTGAATCTGTTGTAAAATCATCAAAGATTATACAAGGAAGATTTGAGCATATCCCTGTCGCTTCATTGGGATAACCAATTATAAAAGACTTACCTGCTGTTAAGACTGGTATTGAGTAGGAATCATCATAAGCCGTTGAATTTATAATATAAGCAGTAGGTTGTTCATAATCTACAACTTATTCAAGCCTGCACATAGCCCATCCTTCAGGCAACTTCTTATCATGTTCGATATATTCTCTTATATTGTTACTGTATTCATTATAAATCAATGTAGTATGGTAACAAAATTCAAAAATCATTTGGCAAAGACTAATCTCGCCAAGAACACCGTTACATCGTATGTGTGGACGGTACAGTATTTCCTCAATCATTATGGAGAAGTAAACAAGAAGAACCTCTTGGCATATAAGGGGTACTTGGTGGAGAACTTTAAGCCACAGACGGTGAACCTTCGGCTGCAAGGTATCAATAAGTATCTGGAATTTACAAAACAAGAGAAACTGAAAGTGAAGTTCGTAAAGGTACAACAGAAGAACTTTTTGGAAAATGTAATAAGCGATGCCGATTACAAATTTCTCAAAGCCCAGCTCAAAGCAGATGGTTATGATGAGTGGTATTTCATCGTATGGTTTATGGCTGCTACAGGGGCACGTGTCAGCGAACTACTCCATATCAAAGCAGAACATATACAAATCGGGCATCTTGACCTATACAGCAAGGGAGGAAAGATACGCCGTTTGTATATCCCGAAGAACTTGCGCACGGAGGCTGCGAAATGGCTCAGAGAAATAGGACTTACTTCCGGCTACATCTTTCTGAATCGGTTTGGACAGCGCATTACTACTCGTGGAATAGCTTCTCAACTCAAACATTTTGCTGAAAAATACGGGATGAACAAAGAGGTGGTTTACCCTCATTCATTCCGTCACCGTTTCGCCAAAAACTTCCTTGACCGCTTTAACGACCTTGCTTTACTTGCCGACCTCATGGGGCATGAAAGCATAGAAACCACTCGTATCTATTTACGCCGCACTGCCAGCGAACAGCAGAAGATTGTGGATAAAGTGGTGAACTGGTAAAGTTACATTAGTCCTTAGAAGCGTTCTTGTTTACGCTTCTAAGGAATTTTGAATACCGTCAAAAATGGAGAATGTCTCTTCAATCTTGGCTACTATGCGCTGTTGCTCGGCAAGTGGAGGTAGGGGCAATATATATTGTTTTGCCTTTTCAATCGTAATGGTATCAACAGTTGTACCCTTTGAGTTATCATACATCTGTTTTAGCATATATTCGCTTCTCATGATGTGGTAAATATATTTCGCATTTATTTGATAGTCATTACACAAACAAAGTACACTTGCATCCTTGTAATAGAACTTATCAGACTCTTTTACAATGTAGCATTTGCCAATAGTACCAACGGCAGAAATCATAATATCTGACGCTTTGGGTACTGGAAATTTCTCCTTTAATGAGTTATAATGTTCCTCTGAAATATATAATTCATTATCTACAAGTCCATAAATAGACAGCTTGGCTATTTCACGTGCTCTATAAAATGGAACACCACTATGCTTCCAATCTGACTTCAAAATTCTTTTAGCTGATACGACATTAAATATTGACCCTAAATTTGTCGTTATCCACCCGCTCGGAACGTCAAACGTATAATGCCCGTTATCACAAGGTGTGAAGTCGGGATTTATGCGCTTCAACAGTTCAATGGCTGGCTCGTCATTCGGGTCTTGCGGCACGAGTTTGCCGTGAATAGCAAGATTGAGGATTTTACTTTTTGCCTGCTTGATAGTTGTTTGCAAATCTTCCTTGCTATTCTTGATAGTATCAATTAAAGAAATCCACTTAGCCACCTCTACAACAATTCTTTCTTGTTCCTTTAAGGGTGGAATAGGTATCATTAATTGCGAAAGCTTTTGAGCATTGATATTAGACTGATTAACAGCATCCGTTTTTACATTATAGCACCAATTACGATAATAGCTGCTATTCATTACAGTATTAAGGTAGTCTGAAAAAATCAATATCGGTCTAATGCGAATAAGATAGCCAGCATATATGGCTGGTTGTTCTTTCTTATAGATTGCCGTTTTCCCTACCCATTCACTACTGTTTGTGCGATTGAACAGTAAATCGTCTTTTTCAAGTGAGTACAGCTTAATATCTTCATTATTTGACGAATACACTAAATTAGAATAATCGATTGTACCGACATTAGTAATATTCCCCATTCGCAAGACAGCTATTTTTCCCACACTTAAAGACTTCTCTGAAGTTCCGTATTTCAATTCGCACACAATATCTTCTAAATTGCACCATTCCCACCCATTTGGTAACAAATAGGGATAATGGGGCGTATCGGAAGGAAAAAAGGAGAGGAAAAATCCTCTCCTTAATCTAAACCATGTATTAGACATTTAAGTTTTTCATCGGCAATCCATAATTGTTTTGGTTGAAAATTTATATGCAGCATATTCACATTCATACTAATCAGCCTTCTTCATTCTAATGGTACAAGTAACATTTGATAAATAGAATAAGAAACAAAGCACTTATTCTTCATTTATCCGATAAATAACCATCGGAAACAATGCTGTCATTGCAGCAGGTTTGATCGTGACAAGAGAGGTTCCGGCAAATACGGTTGTGGGCGGTGTGCCTGTCAGTCATATCCGTAATATCAAGGAATAAAGAAAGGAGATAACCAATAGAAAGTTATAAGCAAATATGCCCTCATGCTCTCACTAAGAAGTTAACATATTGATAATGAATACTGAATGAATGATGGTAGCATATTTTTGAAGAAACAATTTGCCCTCATGCTCTCACTGTTTAATTATACTGATTACTATCTAATATTCTTATATTCAATGTGATATAGCTGAATTCGTTTCAAAATCACTCAGGTGAGAAAAGAGTCTATTTTGCCGTTTTAGGTGAAGAAAAATGGCATAATGCCTACAAGATCCCTTTTATATACACGAATCTTATCATATTTTGCTAGGAGAAACAACGGTAACTACTGCATTTTAGGGAGTTCTTGATAGTTTATATAGAGATCATTATATGATAATCGGTCATTCATATTGCAGTTCTTTACTATTATAAATTGCTTAATCACAGTTGTGATTAGAG
>ENA-OPJH01000383-OPJH01000383.1-human-gut-metagenome-genome-assembly--contig:-NODE-383-length-10150-cov-1.106488_pt1 | contig 10150 bp, 10 predicted proteins | sample MGYA00241418_ERZ501666 | MGnify/ENA primary metagenome ERZ501666 (study PRJEB25962, sample SAMEA2042289) | human gut metagenome | biome: human gut; feature: human-associated habitat; material: faeces...
CTGCGCTTTCATTACATTGCCTCTTGCGATAATCTCATCCTCAGCTGCATTCATCGCCTGTTCATCAAACGTAAGTTCTCTTTCAATGCCCTCTTCCATATAGTGTTCCATTTGTGCAATGGCTGCATCGATTTCGCTAATTTTTTCATCGATCTCGATTTTCTCCAACTCGAGGCACTCTACTTTTCTTCGAATTTCATCATCGCTGACATAAGCAATGGCAAAACCCAACAGCGATGTAATTAAAGGGCTGATTGATAACAGAGTTACCACCGCCATACTTTTTCGCCGTTTTTCAGAAATCTCTTGTACATTTTCCGTACCGTTTTCAACCTTTTCCTCTGATACAGTATTTTCAAGAGTCATACTCTGATTTTCTTGTTCATACATATCGCTATATGCGAAGCGCAGATACACTGTCCCACCATAGACAAGAAGAAATCCTGCCACGAATACAGCAAACATTGTTAATCCGTGTTTCGTAGTCTTGTATATGGCTCCATGTAGAAATTTTGCGATAACAAGTGGAAGGATATTTAACACCACCGCAACACCAAATGCCATCACTATTGACATCAGTGCACTTTGTAAAAAACACTCTTCCATAATGGAGTATAGGACAGTTCCATCCATAGCAGAGAAAATCGGTACCAAAAGAAGATTGGCTTTTTCATTACTCCACCATGGCATTCCTGTTTTCTGAAATTTTTTTCTGGTTTCCTTTCTGTCTGGATATGTAATCATCTCGTTTAAAATCGCACAACCACCATGATTAGTCATTGTTCTCCTCCTCTTCAGATAAGCGGGTTCCTGACCATAGGATAAGTCTGTATTTCATAAGTGCTTTTTCATTTTCTTCTCTGTCTGCAATGCATAGTTCACGCTTAGACATCACTACACAGTAGTCCCCTTTATGCATTGCCATCAAATTCTCTGTTATCAATCGTTCATGATCACATCTCTGAACCCTGATAAACTTCAACGCTTCGACTATAGTCCTCTCTATAATGGCATCCATATAACTGCTATTAAACATATCGGGGTTTGCCGCTTTTAAGAATGCTTTGCATATCCCTTCAAATGTCTCCTCTAGCTCAGTTAACTTTGGTGACAATTGATAGTCTTTAGGAGCAAGCCCCATATTAGGTGCATACATAGGAATTTCTACAGCTGACGTATTCAGTTCATTCGGCTCATTAATACTTTTTTTAGAAAAAATCGGTCGATTAGTTTCCTTGGTTTTTCTTTTTCTCACTTTCATATTTACTTTTTACATCTCCTTTCATAAATTGAGTACACGGTCGATCATCGTGTGTAGCTTTTCCTTATTGGTAACATAGGCTTTCCTTCCAGGAGAATCTTGATATTTGATTTTGGGAAAATTCTCTAATTTATCTTTATCAGGGTTTTGGCATAAAACGCCGCTCCAATACCTACAGATTCTACTATTAAGCAATCTTTCAGCTCTTTCCTGATAGTGAACCAGCATTTCATCAACGATATCTGATTCTGTCCGAATTTTTGCCAGTCTCTTTAAAATTTCCTCTTTGCGTCGCTCTTCCAATGCATAATTTGCAGCTACAGCAGCTTTCTGTCTCTGCGCTTCCTCTCCGCATCCTTCAGGCAGTTCTCCTCCTTTATGTGACTCCATAAGTGAATATTCTACCAACAATGAATTAGCCTCTTGGATCATAGGTGCTAATTCGTTTGTCGTTTTCAAGAGCAGTTTTTCTATGTGTGCGTTATAGCTGTTCACCTTTGCATCAATGAAAGGAGTGGTATGTACTTCTCCATTACTACATACTTGGTTTTGTCTCGCATCTCGCTTTCCAACGCTCTTCTCAAATAGAGTCTTTATTCCCGGAATCCTAATAATTACCGGATCGAGGTAATAGTATTTTTTTCTTTTCATAAGCCGCCTCCTGTATATTTTCTTTCTTTATTATCATTTTTTTATTTCTTCCCCCATATTCGAATAACGGGAATGTTTTATAATTATAGCAATCCTATTATTTTATTTTTTCATCACTACATTGGCACTCTTTTGCACAATACTGGCACGGCTTTGCGATTTTCACTGTCACTTTACTATGCTACAATATGAAATGTGAATAACTGGTATTATTCACACGACGCAGGAAAGACTCCCCCTTTTAACTTTCCTGCGTTATTTTTATGCGGGAGGTGACAAACTTGAACATCAAAAAAATAATCAGATCCGAAAGGGGTGACGTATCCTACATCAGTACTTTTGTCTATATCCTGGTGGCAATGATTATGGTGGCATTTATCTTAAATGTGTTCCACATCATATCCGTAAAGCAGGAAATGGATCATATTTCTGACCAGCTGGTAAAGCAGATCCAGTTAAACGGAGGCACGAATGCTGATACCGGTGCCCTGTTTTCCTATCTGGCTGCACCCCTATCAGAAGTCGAGGGTCTAACCTATCAGGTAACCAGTTGCGGAAGTACCAACAGAATCCAGATAGGAACTCCCTTTTATGTGACAGTAACCGGAAGATGTTATCTTGGTGGATTTTGGAAACTAAACCTGGTTCCGATTGACATAAAAGCAAATGGTGCCGGAGTCAGCGAACATTACTGGAAGTAGGTGAATCATGAAAAGCAGAATCAAAAATGAACGCGGGGATATGTCTTTTTTCTCCATCTTTATTATCCTCGCCATCAATATGCTCCTGTCCTTCGTCCTGCTCTATGCATCCGTGCAGATCAACTGCATCAACATCCGTAATGCAGCTAAAATGGAGTTAAATAACGTAAGTGCCAGGATCTATGCAGATACCTTTCACTCCCAACGAGAAGCCAACCTTACTTCCTATATGTCTGACATCAGCTTAAGTACTGCCTACAAAAATGCTTTGCGAGCTGGTTTTACTGAGGGCATGAGGTCAAGGGTGAAACTTACAAATGATGATTATGATGTAGAAAATATTGATTTGACATTCCGTCAATATTCTGAAAAAATAGAATATATCGCATCGTTCGACATTACATACCGGATCCGAATGTTTGGAGAGTCTTTCCCTCCAATCCGAAGACACGCAGAACTTACCGGATCCCACAATACAAAATTCTAAAAGTCTGTAAGATTTGTACCCCGACTTACGTATATATAATTAAGGACCAAGAAAGGAGCAGCCTATGAAAAAGAAGAATATTGATAAAAAAGTCGCACTTTCCATTGGGGGAATAAGTGTGTTATGTCTGGGACTTCTTTTCGGAGCCTGGTATTTAAACCATGAACCGGAGGAGTCCTTCACTCCTGCCGCTCAGGAGGTGGAAACCCTGGCAGAAACCTGGGATGACAAATTAGATTCTGGTATTCCTGAAGCATCCATCAAAGAGGAATCTCTTTATACCGGTGAAATATCCGACAACACGCAGACTGTAATCTCTGAAGATGAGAACGGATCTAACGTAGATCTATCCGGAAGCGTGACAAAGGAGGAAGCCCAGGAGACCAAACCTACCGAGAAACCGGAGCCCATCGGGGATACCACAAATAAGGACGAAGTGCCTTCCTATCCGGAAGAGGTTCCTGTAACGGCACCAGAAGTGCAGGTTCCTGCTGATAATTCAGAAAGTTCCCATCCCGGACAAGTCTATGATCCGGTATTTGGTTGGATTGATACCGGAAATACTACTTATGATGTGGTTGACAGTGATGGCGACATCAACAAGCAGATCGGCACTATGGGAGAATAACAAAACAACTAAGACATGGTAAGCACGCCATGTCTTTTTTATTGCAAAGGAGATCTTATGAGAGCAATCAGGAAATACTTTTTTCCACTGCTTCTATCCCTAACGATATTTTTATCCACAGGCATTTCTACTTATGCTATGGGTGATGGAAATATTGATGGAGGCGGTGGATCTTTTGGTACAGGATCCGAACTAAACGTCTGGCGAAATAACCAGGATGGTGTTCGGGTTACAGTCGTTACCACGGGAGGCAGCGTTGTTGCTACTCCCATTGATTTATCAAACTGCAACATTTCCTCCACGGTGTTAAACTTTGGAAAAGTGTCCAAACTGCAATATACTGCGGGCTCATCGCTTTCCATTAATGCCTCCTACACCTACTCAAAGCCAGCCGTCGCTCTACCAAGAATCATCAGCGGATCTGTGAACAAAGCCAGCATTGCTGCGATAAAACGCTACATCTGCTCAGAGTATGCAGCTAAATTTATCGCATCCAAAACCGGCATCCCCTTTGAGAATCTGATTAATGGGGATTACAAATTGGTGATCGAACCCATTGCCTACTTCACACACAATGGAAAAAACTATGCCATGACAGCAACGGAGGCTGCCCTTTACAACAAGTTATCCGGAGGTGCATTAAGAAGGGTGCTTCCCTCCCTGACGCACCAGAACCTGCCACTCGCGTTGTTTTTAGAAAAATCTGATCTCGGATACCCTGCATGGACTGGAAGCACCTCTGGAAAAGTGTCGGATGATGCCATTATCTCTTCCCTGGGCATCGGCATTGTAAGCTACAAAGATGTGCCTTCCGAAGAGCTGGAAGCCCCGGACTATACGTACCGTGTGGATACGGATGTTATTTCCAGCATTATGTTAACCAGTGCCACCGAAGTAAACCCGAAAAATCCAGCGAAAGCAACCTTTTACATTAATGGCGGCACATACACCGTATCCAATATCGTTATGCCTTCAGGGGAGACGGAAAGATCTTCTATAAGAGGAAACTCCCGGACGACAGTATGGACATTGCGATTCTGCTGCTGATCCCGCTTCCGATATGTGCGGCATAAATATGGGTGCGGATCAGCTGGTCAGATAGCACCTTATAGATCTCCAGGGCATCATTGCTGCTTAAACCTTCAAACCGCTCATCCGCTGCAATCCTGTCCTCTGTCTCGATCAGATTGAAAAAAATATTGGTCATTAAATCATTGATGATCTGTGTTCTCAATTGCTACCTCCTGTGGTCCTCGCCCACTGACTTTATGGATGCTGTCGCTCCCTCTTCATACAGCATGAAATGCATCCTCTTACAGTTCTTCTGCGTGCCAAGTACCTTTTGATCTTCCGATGGAACTGACAACTTAATCATAGCAGTTGAACATTAATGCAAACAAAACATAAAAGTCTTAAAAACATCTATCGCTCTACACTATATCTTATCTGAATTTTTTGCAAAAAGCTTTTCCATAATTTATATAAAATTTACGTTAATATTCTTTTTGTACTTACAAATCACTTTGAAATCTGCCATTTTCTGGTGAATCTTGGTAATTATTAACAATTATAATAATAATTCTCATTATCATATTCTACATCCCGGTCTATATCATTTCCGGTCGAAACAAGTTATACTATAAGTGTCAAAATAAATATTTTTTATTAGGCAAAGGAGAAAAGCTATGGAAATTAAATTTTATTTTTGTGATCATTGTAAAAATGTTGCTATAAAGGTTGTAGATCATAAGGTTCCCCTGTTCTGCTGCGGGGAAAAGATGACCGAACTGGTACCCGGCACCGTGGATGCCGCAGTGGAGAAGCATCTTCCCGAATATACGGTAAAAAACGGGATTGTCTCCGTAGATGTCGGCTCCGTGGAGCATCCGATGACCCCGGAGCACTATATCTCCCTGATCGCCGTGCAGACAGACCGCGGTGTGCAGTATAAGAATCTGACCCCGGATATGGCTCCGAGAGCAGAATTTGCCCTCTGCGAAGGGGAAACTGTGGAAGCCGTGTATGCTTATTGTAACCTCCACGGTCTATGGGAAGCGTGAGCCTATGAATACTAACAACGTAGAAAACTACAACGAACGTTATTCTCCGGAAAGAGAGACCTATGTGATCAAAAAGGATGGGAGTCTTGAGGCATTTCATGTCCAGAAGGTGATCGATGCTATCGGAAAAAGTGCTTATCGCGCACTTACGAAGTTCACTCCGGAAGAAAAGGAACAGATCTGTGAATGCGTCATTTCTCATATAGATGCTCTGGAATCCACACAGGTACCCATCTCTGTCATGCACAATATCGTGGAAAATGCCCTCGAGCAGGTACGTCCCATCGTAGCCAAAAGCTACCGCGATTATAGGAACTATAAGCAGGACTTTGTCCGGATGCTGGACGATGTCTACAAAAAAAGCCAGGCGATCATGTATGTGGGCGATAAGGAAAATTCCAATGCAGATTCCGCACTGGTCTCCACAAAGCGCAGCCTGATCTTTAATCAGTTAAACAAAGAGCTTTACCAGAAGTTCTTCCTGACGACAGAAGAGATCCAGGCATGCAGGGACGGGTATATCTACATCCATGATATGTCTGCCAGAAGGGATACCATGAACTGCTGTCTGTTCGATGTGGCGCATGTGCTCTCCGGCGGCTTCGAGATGGGGAATATCTGGTACAATGAGCCGAAGACTCTGGATGTTGCATTCGATGTCATCGGGGATATCGTTTTAAGTGCTGCCAGCCAGCAGTACGGCGGCTTTACTGTCCCCAGTGTGGATCTGATCTTAGAGCCTTACGCCGAGAAATCCTATAATAGAGCCCTGGCAAAATACGAGAGACTTGGAGTAGCCGCAGATGTGGCGGAGAGAGAAGCGCTTGCGGATGTGAAGAAAGAATTCGAACAGGGCTTCCAGGGATGGGAATATAAGTTTAACACCGTGGCAAGCAGCCGTGGCGATTATCCTTTTATTACTGTGACTGCTGGAACCGGCACCGGTAAATTTGCCCAAATGGCAACGATTACTATGCTGGAAGTCCGCAGAAAGGGACAGGGCAAAAAGGATCATAAAAAGCCCGTTCTGTTCCCGAAGATCGTATTTTTATATGATGAGAATCTGCACGGTCCCGGTAAGCCGCTGGAAGATGTATTTGAAGCCGGCGTGGAATGCTCTGCCAAGACCATGTATCCCGACTGGCTGAGTCTGACCGGTAAAGGCTATGTGGCAAGCATGTACAAACAGTATGGAAAGATCGTATCTCCCATGGGATGCAGAGCTTTTCTGTCTCCCTGGTATGAGAGAGGCGGCATGCATCCCGCAGACGATAAGGATCAGCCGGTATTCGTGGGCAGATTCAATATCGGTGCGGTATCCCTGCATCTGCCCATGATCCTGGCAAAAGCGAGAAAAGAGAGCAGAGACTTCTACGAAGTGCTGGATTACTATCTGGAACTGATCCGTCAGCTCCATATCCGTACCTATGCTTATCTGGGTGAGATGCGTGCATCCACCAACCCGCTGGCATATTGTGAGGGCGGTTTCCTGGGCGGACATCTGAAGCTGACAGACAAGATCAAACCGTTACTGAAATCTGCAACGGCAAGTTTTGGTATTACAGCGCTGAATGAACTGCAGGAACTCTACAACGGCAAGTCCCTGGTAGAGGATGGGGCCTTTGCTGTGGAAGTACTGGAGCATATCAATCAGAAAATTTCAGAATATAAGGAAGAGGACGGCAACCTGTACGCCATCTACGGAACTCCCGCAGAGACACTTTGCTACCGTTTTGCAAGGATCGACCGTGAAAAATACGGTGATATTTCCAATGTCACCGATAAAGGATACTATACAAATTCTTATCATGTGGATGTACGGGAGAAGATCGACGCATTTACAAAATTTAAGATCGAGAGTGAATTCCAGAATAAATCTTTGGGAGGCGCTATCTCTTATGTAGAAGTCCCGAACCTGACCAATAATGTGGAAGCCATCGAGGAAGTGATCCGCTTCATCTATGACAATATCCAGTACGGAGAGTTCAATACCAAATCCGATTACTGTCAGGTATGTGGCTATGATGGTGAGATCATGATCAATGATAACATGGAGTGGGAATGTCCCCAGTGTCATAACAAGGATCATGCGAAGATGAATGTCACCAGAAGGACCTGCGGCTATCTGGGAGAGAACTTCTGGAATGCCGGCAAGACCAAGGAGATCAAGGCAAGAGTTCTTCATCTGTAATGTGCAGATAGTACAAGGGAAGGAAATGTCCTATGAATTATGCAACGATCAAGAAAACAGATGTGGCAAACGGTCCCGGTGTGAGAGTGTCGCTGTTCGTCAGCGGCTGTACCCATCATTGTAAGGGATGCTTTAACAGCGAAGCCTGGGACTTCCATTACGGACAGGCTTACACAGAGGAAACAGAGCAAGAGATTCTGCAGGCACTGGCCCCGGACTATATCCGGGGCTTGAGCTTACTGGGAGGGGAACCCATGGAGCCTGAGAACAGAGGAGCCGTACTTTCTCTGGTGAAGAAAGTAAGAGAGCAATATCCGCAGAAGACCATCTGGTGCTATACGGGATATCATTTTGACAGGGATCTGCTTCGTTGGATGGAAGAAGGAGATCCGGTGATCACAGAGCTTCTGCCGCTTTTGGCTGTGATCGTGGATGGAGAATTTATCGAGGAGAGGAAGAATCTGCGGCTGGCCTTCCGGGGATCGGAGAATCAGAGAATACTGGATGTACAGTTGTCTTTAAAAGAAAAATGTGGTAAACTCTTAGCTGTATAGAGGATATGGGACGAATGGGGATAACGTTCCTGTGTAAGGGAATAAAGCATGAGGGAGTAAAATTAAGTATGGAGAGTTTTCTGGATACGATATGGAATAGAAACCTCTATATTGGTATTCCGTTGGGAGCTTTTTGCTGCTCCCTTTTTCTGTTGTTCTGTTTTTTCCATACCATGAGGAACCGGACAATCCGCGGTCTTCGGCTGGTGCTGACCGCCTGCCTGATCTGGACGGGCAGTGTGAGCCTTATGAGACTTGGGATATTTCCCGGAATTACTTTCTGGCATAATTTCGCCCTGCTTGGTCTTTTGTCGATCCCGGTGTTCATGTATGTGTTTCTGTTTGGATTTTTGGAGATTACGGAGCATGATGCCCTGATCTACATTTATGGTGTGCTGACGCTGGCACTGGTGTTGGGAAATGCAAGGAGTGGTACTATCCTGCCGGCACCGGAGCTTGTGGACCGCGCGGATGGCACCTTCGTTTATGTGTATCATGCAACGGTCGGAACCGGTGTTCTCATTGCCATGGAGATCGCAGTAATGATCTATGCCACTTATCTGGCACATTGTAAGATAGGAACAAATGTGGAGCTGCGTAAAAAGCTGTTTCCGCTGCTGCTGGGAACGGTATGTATTCTGGGTGGAAATCTGCTCTGCATGCTGCCTGGAAGTGTATTTCCTTTTGATATGTTGGGCAGTGTGGGGATGGCAATATGCATGGTATATATCATGTACAAGCAGTATCTGTTTGATTTTTCGTATCGGGCAACGGTAGGTGCGGTGTATTTCCTGGCAGTGATCGTAGCAGCGATTCCGGTGGTGATCTTATCCTATAATCTGGAAATCGTGACAGGGAGCCTTGGACAGGCTGCAGTGCAGAGGCTGATCCTATGCATTGCCCTGCAGTCGGGATGGACAGTACTTGTGATCCTTTTTGCCAGGAAGCGGCTGGAGAATATTCTATATCAGAAGCAGAAGCATATGTTGGAAGGAATCCGGCAATTTCAGGACAGGGCGGCATCCATTCTGAGCCGCAGAGAGCTGTTTGCTACACTGCATGATATTCTGGGCGATGCAATCCCCGGATGTGAAGCCAGGATCTTCGAGAAGAATTCGAATGGAGAAGGGTATCACGAAGCGGTACAGAGTGGACACATTCCGTTAAGTGAGGAAGAAGTAGACACAATCTGTGATCTGGTGAAACAGGATAATATGCCGGAGCGGACAGTGATCGCAACCTTAAGATATGATAATCAGATCTGCGGGTTTATCTATATGGAGCGGATGCGGGCAAATAAGCTCAATTATCAGGAAGTGGACTGCATAAGACAATTGGCGAATATTGCATCCGGAAGCCTGAAAAATATTGATGCCTATGAAAGAGTATATCAGGTATCTATTCACGATGAACTGACAGGCCTGTACAACCGCACTTATTGCAACAGATGCCTGCATAAGGAGGGCGCTCTCGGAGATGCGAGAGGCTTCCTGTATATGGATATGGACAATTTTAAATTGTATAACGATCTGTACGGAGAGCAGACCGGAGACCGGATCTTAAAATGGTGTGCGAAGAAATTGCAGGAAAATGCAGAGAACGGCAAAGTATTCCGCG
>ENA-OPJH01000386-OPJH01000386.1-human-gut-metagenome-genome-assembly--contig:-NODE-386-length-10131-cov-1.566594_pt1 | contig 10131 bp, 5 predicted proteins | sample MGYA00241418_ERZ501666 | MGnify/ENA primary metagenome ERZ501666 (study PRJEB25962, sample SAMEA2042289) | human gut metagenome | biome: human gut; feature: human-associated habitat; material: faeces...
CGGCACTCATGGTTTGTATGTCTCCTATGGTGATGGTGCGGCTGTTTTTATTACTGTCACCATGTTTCAGCTTTCCTTTCAGGGGGATGGAGATAATTTCCATGTTTTTATGTGGGTGGATACCGAAGCCTTTACCTGCTTCTACACGGTCGTCGTTCAATACGCGCAATGCACCGAAATTCATGCGGCGGGGATTGTAATATGTATCGAAACTGAATGTATGGTGGCTGTCGAGCCAATCATATAGAGCACGTCCACGGCTTTCCGCTTTGTCTATTACTTTTTTCATAATTTATTCCTTTCTTTAAATGTTTGATATACATAAATAACAAACTGACTATGAAAATGTTTATAGTCGAATGTTAGCATTTATTTATTGAATATCTTTATTGCTAATTCTGAATTTTTACTTCATTCTCCGATACCTTTCCACTTTTGAAGTCTTTGATGTTCTGCAGGGTGGTGGTGGCAATGTTCTCCAGTGCTTCGCGGGTGAAGAAGGCTTGGTGCGAAGTTACAATCACGTTGTTGAAAGTGAGCAGGCGTGCCAGTACATCATCATCAATGATGCGGTCGGACTGATCTTCATAGAAATATTCGCTTTCTTCTTCGTATACATCCAGTCCGGCGGAACCGATTTTCTTGTTCTTCAGTCCTTCTATCAAAGCATTGGTATGTATCAGTTGTCCGCGTCCGGTATTGATAATCATTACGCCGTCTTTCATCTTGCTGATGGAGTAGTCGTTAATGAGGTATTTGGTTTGTTCCGTAAGCGGACAGTGCAGAGAAATGATATCCGAACTATGATAGAGTTCATCGAGTGTGGTATATACCACCTGGTGTTCGCGGGCAAAGTTATAGTCAGGATATAGGTCATATGCCAGTATGTTCATGCCGAAACCTCGCAAAATCATAATCAGTTTCTTGGCAATCTTTCCGGTACCGATAATGCCGGCTGTCTTTCCATACATGTCAAAGCCGAGCAATCCGTGGAGAGAGAAATTACCGTCACGGGTACGCCAGGTAGCACGGGGTATTTTCCGGTTCAGCGATAGCATAAGGGCAACGGTGTATTCTGCTACGGCATACGGAGAGTAGGCAGGTACGCGTACTACTGTTATGCCACATTCTGCGGCAGCTTTCAGGTCTACATTATTATATCCGGCACAACGCAGTGCCAATAGTTTAACACCATTATCAGCCATCATGCGGAGCACTTCCGCGTCTGCGGTGTCGTTTACAAATATGCAGACAGCGTCTACACCTTGTGTCAGTATCACGTTGTGTTTGTTCAGATGACCTTTATAATAACGAAGTTCAAAACCATACTCTTTGTTCTTGTCATTGAATGAAGCTTCGTCATAGGGCTTACTGCCGAAAAAAGCAATTGTATATGCCATAGTTTATGGAGTTTTTAGAATGTTCTTGATTACTTAAAAATAACATGTGTACGGCTGATAAAGTTCAAAAAGAAAGATGCTTTACGGATCTTATCCGTTGAATAGCCTTTTCTAACGTCGGAATATGACTTATACCTGTTGGCGGAATTAATTCATTCCGCTAACGGGTAACTTATATTCCCTTTGAGTATAACTCATCTATAGTGTCTTTGGGAGACAGTATATCATCAATGCCAATGATGATAGGAATCAATGGCATTGATGATAGGAATCATTGGCATTGATGATATACCCGGTTACTGACTCATCTCTATTATCTTCCGGACTGAAGGTAGATGCATCCTAAAGAAAGGAGAATTATCCCTGAATATACCCGTGAGTAGAGCAGACAAGTGGTTAAGCGTACGCTCAGTCCATCCGATTTGTCAATGGGTGAATACAGATGAAACGGCAGAATGATTATTATTTTTTTTTAGGTTCGTTTCATTAGAAACAGTTTTTGTTTTCAATTAATTGTAGAAGCAATCTGATATTTTTGCACAAAATACTTTCTGATGTGCAATATTATTGTAACTTTGCGCCCGATAACAATTAAAAAAGATTTAGATGAGAAAATTTTCGTTGATTAGCTTTATGATGCTAATCGTTTCAACTTCAACTTTTGCAGGAGGTCTTCTTACGAATACAAATCAGCATGCAGCTTTTCTTCGTATGCTATCTCGCGGTGCTACCACTGAAATAGACGGTGCGTTGTCCAACCCCGCAGGTTTAGCCTTTTTGCCGAATGACGGTTTTCATATGTCTTTGAGTATTCAGAGTGCTTTCCAAACAAGGAATATCGATGCTTCGTGCGAAGGTCTGGGGCTGAATAAGTATTATGAGGGTAAGGCATCTGCGCCTGTCATCCCCAGTTTGTTTGCTGCTTATAAGATGGGTGACTGGACGATCTCCGGCTTTTTCGGTATTACCGGTGGCGGAGGAAAGGCTTCGTTTGACGACGGTCTTCCTATGTTCGATGCTATGGTGATAGGCGGATTGGGAGCCCAAAAAATTCCAAGCAATGCCTATTCGCTGAAAAGCTACATGGATGGCAAGCAGTACATCTATTCTGTACAGTTGGGTTTGACTTATAAGATAACGGAATGGCTTTCTGCTTTTGCGGGTGGTCGGATGAACTACTTTACGGGTGGTTACCAAGGTGCATTGAAAGCCAGTGCTGCCGTAGATTTGCCTTCTCCTGCCGGAGGAACGATACCTGTTGGTACGGAGCTTATCGGCATAGACTTGGATTGTGACCAGACCGGATGGGGATTTACTCCGGTTATCGGCTTGGATGCCAAGTGGGGCAAGCTGAACATTGGTGCAAAGTATGAGTTCATGACTAACCTGAACATTGAAAATTCCACTAAAGCGAACTCGCTTCGCATGATTGGTGCCGCTGAAACTGAATTGGCGGATTACAAGCATGGTGTGAATACTCCGAATGATATCCCTTCCATGCTTTCTATAGCTGCTTCATATGAGTTTCTTCCGGTATTGCGTGCATCTGTAGAATACCACTTCTTTGATGATAAAAGTGCAGGAATGGCTGGTGGCAAGCAGGAGTTTCTGACAAAAGGAACAAACGAATATCTGGCCGGTATTGAGTGGGATGTAACCAAACATCTGACTTTGAGTTGTGGAGGTCAGATCACAGACTATGGATTGTCGGACAATTACCGGAGCGACACCAGTTTCTCTTGTGATTCTTATACTCTGGGTTTTGGTGCCAAGTTGAATTTAACTGAAAGAGCTGCCCTGAACGTTGGGTACATGTGGACTACTTATGATGATTATACTAAAAAATCTCAGAACTATAATAATACCGGATTGAGTGGTACAAATATCTACAGCCGTACAAACAAGGTGTTTGGCGCTAGTATCAACTACAGATTCTGATTTCATAATTACTTTATATATAGCAGAAGCCGTCTCGAAACATTGTTTTGAGGCGGCTTCCTTGATTTATGTATCTGATTTAGAAAGAATATTGTACCAACAAATTCATCCGGTTGGCATGGTGCGTTGAATTATTGAAATCTGTACGCCAGCCGCGAAGGTATTCAGCACCTACTTGCATATTCGGAGTAACATTCCAGAATACATTGGTTACGAGATATTGTCCGTAACGGTAACTACTGGGTTGATCGTTGGGATAACCGTTCTCCGAATACAATCTGGACATACTGTAAGTAGTGGACACAAACACTTTCGGGCAGATGTTATACTGTGCCCCGGCAAACCAGCCCAGCATAGGCAATGCCTGCATCTTTCCTTCTTTTTCGGGATTGGGAACGATGTCTACATTCAGATTGCTTATGTCATTCAGATACTGTCCGATACCTTTTCCATAAGTAGCCTGCCCGAAGATTTCCCATTTCTTACTGAGATTGAATGAGGTAGATGCCTGTATACCCCATCCGGTAACGTCGGATGCATGATCGCTGAGCGTACTGGTGTATGTCATGCTGCGAACGAGGCCACCTACACGAAGATGACTGTTGGCTCCCCAACCATATTGGGCGTAAGCGGTGAAGTCCGGCATACGTTGTTGGGCTACGCTGAGTTGATCGTTTGTAGTACCATCTACACTGGGCACCTCTATGGATGCATGGAAACGCCAGTTCTTCAGGCCTTTGTAAGTGTAAGCCAGTTGAGTGGCGCGATAGAAAGTAGCACCGTTAGGACCTTGGAAGTCGATAGTAGAAGGTAATGCTGCTAAATCCATGAAACCTCCGTAGGTATAACCTACTGTCACATTGCGGAATGACATATACGCATTTCGCAACTGGAATACTTTGTCTCCGCCACGGAAGTTACCGGCAGTGTACACTACGAAATCACCCAGTAGTTTTGTGTGTCCTACCAGTTTCAGGAAGATGGTGGAAGTACTTGCATCCATCTGGAACTGGTTCTTTACTTTACTGGCATTCGGAATGTAGGCCGGGATGAAATCCATGTTATCTACAATGCCACCGAAGTCATACTCGGCAGTGGCACGTACATATCCTCCGATACCAAGGGCGAATTTTCCTTTTTTATCCATCAACAGGAAGCGGGGGGCCTGTGGATCGTGGATGTACCTGAACTGTGATTCGTTCATGATACGGACGATCTCGTCGCCTGCTTTGTCGATGGTAACCATGACGATGCCATTAGATGCTTCGTCGTCAATAATCACTTTTTCTTGTGCTTTAGCCACAGACGGAACAAGGCCGATGGTACACAACAGAAACATTACTTTAAAGATTGTCTTCATTATTAAGTTAGGTTTTGGTGAATGCCCATTGAACAACCTAAATGAAAAAAGGTTGAGTAGAAGAATGACGGATATGTTATTTTTTGATTGATTTGTAGCGGAGGTTCTCCGTTTCTTTACCGAAATAGGCTTTTTGCAATTCATGGGCATCATACGTCTCGGCTGTATTGTAAAGTTCTGGTATATTATAAGACTTGAACGTATTCAGATAAACTTCCGGATTTTCTTGTGGAAGAAGAAACGCTTTACTTACGCTTCCATCTTGGGATACATGGGCAAAGTAAGGACGCCCATATACCCGGTCGTCTCGTTTGGAGGCGAAAGCTATCCATTGGGAATTACTGCTCCAGGAATGATAGGAATCAGAGTACCGTCCGTTTGTTTCTTCCATTTTATCAATCTTTCCGGTAGAAAGCTCCAGCATCCAAAGGTCTGTTTCCGGATGCCAGATGGGGAAAGTACCATAATCGGATTCGGAGAACAGCAGGTATTTGCCGTCCGGTGAGCATTTGGGAAAACTTACGGATTTCCCTTCGGATGAAGCTCGGAAGACTTCGTGAATACTATCACCCAATTGTCCGGTTTGAGGATTAAAGGAGATGGAGTAGAGGTCATAGCGCATATGACGGGTACTGTCCGGCTGAGGGATATAGGGTGCCCGGCAGAAATAGATAGTATGGTTATTAGCAGAGAAACAAGGGAAGGTTTCCTGATATTCCGTTCCGCTGATACCGGGGTTATCGGTAACCGTTCCCTGTTCAAAATCTATCAGGATAAGATCACTACATTTATCGAAAACTTCCAGACGTTCGGTGCGATAGCTGTGCAGAATAGGGATAATTTCGGCTGTGGTGAATATGCCGAAACGCCCGTCCTGGGAAATCTCTCCATAGACAGCACCGGCTGTATGATCTGTTTTAGTATTGATTTTCCGTAATTGCCCGTCACGACTATAAATTGTACCTCCCTTACTGCCACGCATATGCATAAATGTAGTGGGATTGGCTGCACGGTTGGATGTATGGCAATTGATACAGCTATGATCTGTAATATTGTTATCGGCCAGAAGGCGGGTATCGAAATTCTCAAGGTTACGTTCGCAAACTTGCAGCATGTTCCATATCTCATAAGCCGGCTCTATCAGGCGGTAGCTGAGATATCGGTCTATGCTGTCGGGTGAGATGTACCAGTAGAAATCTTTGTAATGTATCTTTTGTTGCGAGATATGGGCATAGACAGACACAGACAGTGTATCCCCTTTTTCATCCGCAAGCATCTTTTTCCATTTCTTTATGGGGAACTGGAGCCTGTAGGACTGGCTGTCGAATTGATACTCTTTCTTTCCCTGGATAATAACGGAGAGGTTTGCCGCACCTTCCAGTTGGAAGTTCAGCGGAGCGATGTTGCAGGGTACGGTGATATCTGTATAGTCAGGAAACAGGAGCGGCTGTTCGGGACAGTCGGTGTAATCCTGAAGTAAACGTTTTCCACAGGAGAAAAGCGTCAGGGTTGCAATGAACAGGATGATAGCTCTTTTCATGGTTTCAGTTGTGCATAATAGTAATAGAACCAATATGTTTTTCCGAATAACTTTTCCAAAGCCCGCCCGTCTCCTTTGGCATCTTCGTATATGGAGAGGTATTGCAGACAGTCTTTGTAAACTTTAGCAGAGATGCGATAATGCTTCAGTTGTTCCTGCGGGTTTTCTTTCTCATTCATACATGCTATCAATGCTTCTTGATAGAGACGGGATGGAAACGAACCGAATGCCGGATAATAGTAACGGTCATAATCCTTCTTGAAAAGCTGCAGATCTTTATTCAATAGGTGGAAGCATAAGAGGTAGTCGGCAGCCATTTTGTTTTGAGGATTGCTTTCGATTAAATTAGCCAGTGAAGTACGCCATTGATTGGCGGAGAACAACGTATCTTGTTGTGGAAGCATCCGACGTTTATGAATCCAGTAAGGGATGGAATCACATTGGCCGGATTTAATAAGTTCCAATCGCTCCTTTGCCCAGCTCCGGTGCAAGGAAGTATGGGACAACATGCGTAGATACTTTTGGGCAACTGAATAATCTTCGTTGATAATGGCAATTTCCGCCAGTTTCCGTACCATGCGTGAAGAACGCTGATGCGGGGTAAATGTCATAGCAAGCATGGCAGAGTGCTGGGCTTGTGCCATGTCACCGCATTCCATGAGGGCATCGGGACTTGCCATGGCGTATATATAGCCTGTTGATTCGTTGATTTGTAGTAGAAGCCCATGGAAAGCTGGCTGATAATGTAGCATTAATTCATCGCAGAGCTTGTCTTGGCGGGCATAAGCGAGATTTGTATAGTAGGCACTGAGATAGGTCGGGTAGGAGTTATCCTTGTTGAGCCGGATTACCTTATCCCAGTGTCCGAAGTAGGCTTCGGATGAAAAGGCGAGTGTTTTTTCTTCGGAGGCGTTGTGTGCCTTGGTTATGGTAATTGTACCCAGGGTAAGGATTGTAAATAGTGCAATCCATTGCTTACACTGCCGGGAAATAAAAACCGGCAGGAGGGAGAGTAGCAGAAAAACTTCTGTCAGGAGGAATACAAAAGGCTGACGCAGCATGTATCCGCTTATCAATGGATAGAAGTATGATTGGCGGGGAGTTAAAAAATAGAAATAACTACCTCCGATAGGTATGAGGAGGGAGATGAGTAGCAGAAAGAAGGATAACTTGTAATTGTTGAAGTGCTTGCACTCATAAATTGTGGCTAAAATGACATATGCAAAGAAGTGTGCCCCTACGGCGCAATAGAGGATGATAAGCATAACTACGTGGAGTATTCCCCTCGTATGTGTTGATGTGCTCAATGTTGACAGTGAGAATGCCCAGACGCTGCACATTAGTCCAAGTGACATGGAAAGGGGATATTCTAAATGGCAGGATAACGCCCATTCGGCAACTATGGGCAGTAATGCCCAGAGGGATACATGGCTGGTGATGCCGGTTTTACGTAATGCTATCCGGAGTCCCAGCCAGGTGAACACAAAAGTGAGGGTTAATATACTGCTTCCACCACCTGTCCACAGGAAAAACTGAGTAAGATAATCGCCACAGATTTCGGTCAGGAATGCCGGTTTCTGTAAGTACGTTTGTAGAAAGTCCGGTTGGAGTACGCATAGTGTTATCTGTTCTTTATAATGCAGATGATATGGATAGAAGTAAAAGAAGAATATCCAGCAGGCTATAAAGAATAGGTAGACAAAGATACTGTTTATTTGTTTTCTCATGGTTCGGGTTTCCATTTTTCTATTCCAAGTCTTTTTAAATCATTGGCTTGCTGTTCATTGAACATGTGCTCAAGCGTCATGAATAAGTATCCTCCTAACGGATTCAGATTCTGTTTAATGAAACAGAACGTAGAGTCACCAAAACTTTCGTAGATGCTATCCCTTTGTTTCTTCAGGATTGCTGTAATGGTACTGTCTTTCTTATTTTTATTGATTTTCTGCGATAGTAAGGCTGCTTTTTCACCGGCAGATTCCATTTGTTCTTTCCAGTGTTGCAGTTGGTTATTGAGTGGAGTGCCGATACCGGAACTATTCATACCCATGTTGGCATGCAGCGTTCCTTCTTCTGCCACAACGAGCAGACGTTGTATAGGTGCATTTGCCCGCCTGCTGATAACAATATCGTAAATAGCGGAATCTGCCGGAATGGAAAAGGAGAAAGTTCCGTTTACAATATAGGCAGAATCTACTGTTTCCGGAGTGGGATGGGGGCGTGGAACCAAATATATGATTTGCCCGTTGTATTCCGAAGATACCACTCCTTCGATATTCATCAGTTTCTTTGCTATCGGCTGACAACTGCTGATGCAAAATAGTAAGATAAGATAAAAGAAATGTTTATTCATATCGGCTTGTCTTTTCTGTTATCTTTAGAAAAAGGAGGCTGCTCCATTTATATATTTTTTCACTCATGAATGAAGATCGCAAAATCATCCAGTGGGTGGAACAACCTCCTGTATCCGTGTTAAGTTAGAGTATTATAAGTTTGCTTTGGCCCATGCTGTAATCAGTTTGTTTTCATTGGAGTTCCAAGCTTCCTTATAAAGGTCGCGTACCACATCGAGCCACTTAATGCTGCGGGTCTCTTTAGAATCACTTGTTCCTACATCAACGGCGCCGCCGTATGCTTTATAATCTTCACGCAGGGTACCACAAATACGAGCATAGGTCCCGGTATATGTGTTCAGGTCATTGTTGGTTACCTTAACATCGTAGTTGAGTTGATCGTCCGTGCAACTGTAATTTCCCGGATGGGCAGGATTTTCGGTAGCCCACTTGGAACGGTCTGCTGCATACACGGTGACTCCGTCCTTGAAGAGATAAGGATAATATCCTGAGTTGTCCATGTCTTCATATACAATGCCGCATACTGGGAACTGAGCTCCCGATTGCAATTGTATATGCTTCAATACAGCTGCCATCGCATCCGTATCGGTGTCACCTTTTGCTTTCCATACGGCAGTTGCAATCCAGGTTGCAAGTTTTTCGGCTGTAGGATTGAGCATGTATACCTTGCCTTTTTTCTGAACGCCGGTTTGCACGTCCTTGCCGGTTGAATATTCGTAAAGCCTAACCGGGTATCCTTCATAATTAGGATAGGTGGTCGTTTCCTCTATCAGTGTTCCCGCCATGTATTGACCGGTGCTGATTATCTTGTCGCAACTGGTGACGAGTGTTTTGTAACCATCCGAATTGTTTATGAAGTCATGTAATTGGGCGTCTTTGTCTTCCTGCATTACGGCATTCCAGAGTGCATTGCGTAGTGTTCCCTGGTTATCATCACCATCGTAATCCCAGAACATCATACCTTTCATGCCTAATCCTAAAAGCCATGTACCTTTTGCGGCAATGCTTCGGGGATTGTCATAACCACAATAGAATACTCCGTTCTTGGTAACGTACGGAACGCTGCCCTCTTCATCCCAATTATCAATGACATAGCCTTCGCCTGCGCTTAAGTCGACAATGTCTCTGTAATTGATAGAACCACCGGAGTTGAAATGTGCTCTTCCATAGAATGGAATACCCAGGACTAATTTATTGGCAGGTACACCGGCACTCAGATATTCGTTGACTGAACGCTGGCAATCCCAAGTAGCACTTGGTTTGTTCAATGGTGATTGATGGCCGGGGGCACCTACTAAGTCGTACGTCATAATGTTGACGAAGTCCACATAGGGGTCTACAGCTTTCACATCGATATACTTCCATCCTGCTCCTTGCGGTTGCTTGTTCTTGCAATACCCGGCGTAGGTCAGTAAAGTGGAACTTGATAGTGTTTCGCGCAGATCTTTCATTAACAGAGTGAAATTCTCTACGTCAACCAACGGATCGTAGGCGTTACTGCCGAAAGTCATGCCGGGAAATTCACAGTCGATATCAATG
>ENA-OPJH01000417-OPJH01000417.1-human-gut-metagenome-genome-assembly--contig:-NODE-417-length-9732-cov-1.235817_pt1 | contig 9732 bp, 6 predicted proteins | sample MGYA00241418_ERZ501666 | MGnify/ENA primary metagenome ERZ501666 (study PRJEB25962, sample SAMEA2042289) | human gut metagenome | biome: human gut; feature: human-associated habitat; material: faeces...
GATTGCTCCAAGCATAAAGTGGTTCTGAGAGCTGCTTGGATGCTTTGGATTATTCCCGTTCCACTCTTCACAAAGTGTTGTTGCTCCGCACATTACCTGATTTCCATAGCTGGGTTCATCTGTCTGGAGCATCATATCTGCAATCAGTTCTGAATCTCCGCCCTTTTCCAGCGCCCGTATAATAAACGGATATCCTACATCTCCACCGGTGGTATGTTTTTTTCTTCGCAGTATATCATCCTTAAGCCCCTGATATACTTTTTCCTCATCTCCATCCGGAACAATTCCCAGGAAATATGCCAGCGCATTTGCCGTCTGGCTTCCCACCTCATATCTGTGTCCCTGATCATCATAAAATTCCCGATTAAATGCCTTTTTCACACGCCTGGAAAGCTCTTCATATAAGCACTGATCTTCACTTTCTCTTAAAACATCACAGATAGATACCATCAGACGCAGATCATAATAATAAATAGCTGTTGCTGTCAATGAAACGGATGTATTTTGCGTAAATGGAGGATTTATTCCAAAATCAAGCCAATCCCCCAAACCATGATGCAAAATATGATATTTACTCTTTTTCTTTAAATACATCACATATCGTTTCATCATATTATAATTCACTCTTAATATGTTTACATCGCGGTATACGAGATAAAGATACCACGGAAGAATGATACAGGCACTTCCCCATTCCGGAGAATCCCGAAATCCGGTATGACCATGCTCTGCGAAATTGATATATTCCGGAGCTATATTCGGAACCAGCCCTTTTTCCGTCTGCGCTTCCCTCATATTCCGAAGCATTTTACTCATTGCTCTCTGTGCATCATAATTATAGAGTATTCCCGGACCCACTAAATGAAGCTGTTCCAGCCATCCAAGCTTTTCTCTGTGCGGACAGTCTGTAAAAATTGATTTTGTATTGCAGCGCATCGCTCTCGTCACAATATCATGAATTTGATTCCATAAAGGTATCGAACACTTGAATTCTCCGGCGAGCGGCATATCCATTGTGATCATCTGACCTTCTACCAATTCAATTTCAGGGCCTTCACTCTCCTTTCCATTCTTCATTTCCGGTTCCTCCAGCCACTCTATTTGAAGCAAATGGAATCCATAATATGTAAATTTAGGTGTCCAGTCCTGCATCTGATCTGAACAGCAATGATATAAATAATAATGTGGGAAACCGGTAAATGCCTGAGACAGCATTCCTTTTTCATCTCTCATTTCATATGGAGTGACCTTCAGGCACATTCTTTTCCTTCCACGAAAACGAATATGAAAAAAACCTGAAATATTCTCGCCTATATCGTATACTCTGCCCTGATCCTGTTCCTGCGTTGTTTCCACCGCTGTAATTTTCGCTGTCACGATCAAGTCTTGTGTATCTTTTTCCATAAGACAGCCGGCCGGTCCTTTTATTTCATGGACTTTTATCCAATCTTCATCCATCTGATACTCTGGCTTTTCCCAGTCATCCGGAAGAATCCCCTCCGTAAAATCCTCCCCGCCATATACACAGGAAAAGGATATCGGTCCTTTTCGGGTTCTCCAGATTTCATCACTGCCAAAGGTTTCCTGACTGCCATCCATATAGATAAAACAACAATAACATTTGAAGCCTATCTCACCAAAAATACGATGAAATTTCGTATGTCTGTTTCCATTCACATTATACATTCCATTTCCCAGCCACAGCGTAAAACAATTTTTTCCTGACCGCAGCTTCTGTTCTATTTTATAAACGGAATAATCAACACTCTTTTCATAATTGGTCCAGGCCGTTTCCAACACAGCTTCTGTAGCCTTTTTTCCATTTACATGCAATTCAAAGTGGCCAACTCCGGAAATATACACTATTGCTTCTTTTATTGGTTTTACAATGTGAAATTCTCTGCGAAACACCGGAAGATGTCCATTTTCCTCCACTGGTCCGCTCACCCATTTTTGTTTTAAAAGTTCTCTTTCCATTCTACTACCCCTTAATTGCTCCAGCCGTCATACCTTCTACTATATATTTCTGTGCGAATAAATATACAATAAGAATCGGAATTGCCGTAATGATCATATCTGCAAAAACATAATTCCAGCTGCTGTAATACATACCGAAAAAATTATATACGGTAAGCGGCAATGTCCATTTTTCCGGGGTATTTAACAGATATAGCGGTAATTGTGTAAATTCCATAATTTCTCATTTTTGAAGTTTCCATTACAAAAATAATAAAACTTGTAGCAAAAATCGGTTTCAGCAACGGGACAATAATTCTAAAGAATACTCTATATAAATTCGCTCCATCCAAAAAAGCCGCTTCATCTAACTCAACCGGAATTCCTTTTACAAAACCTGTAAACATCAAAATATTAAACGGAAGATTGATAGCAATATAAACAAATATCAATCCTACAAATGTACCTTTTAAATGCAAAGCCGTAAGCACCACATAAGTTGTGATGATCTGTAACGGAGCAACCATACCAACTAGGAAATAATTGTACAATCTCTCTGATCCCTTTGTCTTTCTTCTGGCGAGAATGAATGCTGCCATTGCTGCTACAAAAACGCCTGCCGCAGATGAAAAACCAGTAAGAACAATACTGTTTTTAAACGAACGTAAAATGTTACCGTTTTCTATCACAAAAGAGAAATTTTCAAAATGCCATGTAGTTGGAATCGAAAAGTCAAACATCGCAGCACCAGCTGAATCTTTAAATGCACCAAATACCATAATCAGAAGCGGACTAAAGAAAAGAAATGTAACTAAAAGCATCAGTAATTCACAAACAACAGACATGATTCTCTTTTTCATTATGCATCCACCTCTCTTCCGCGCATATACTTATTAATTATGATTGTAATCACACACACCAACACAGTAAGTACAAGACTCATCGCACTTGATTTTCCTAAAAATCCCGCTGAAAAAGCACGGTATACATACGTTCCCAGAACCTGCGTTGCATAACCTGGTCCTCCATTGGTCAAGACATATACTTTATCAAATACTTTCAGACCACCTATTAAATTCGTCACAATCGTTATCGTGAAGGATGATCCCAAAAGCGGAATTGTTATGTATCGCAGCCTTTGCAATTTTGTGGCGCCATCAATCGTTGCCGCCTCATAATAAATCCTGTCAATCCCCTGAAGTCCTGCAATAAATAGCATCATGGAAAAACCCGACCACTGCCATATCTCCACAAAGATCACACATGCCATAGCTGTCTGTGCTTCTCCAAGCCAAATGTGTGTGTTCATATGAAGAAACGATACCATACGGTCAAATACGCCGCCCACTTCAAAAAAAGCAGTGAATACAAGACCGATTACAACTGTACTCAGTACCGCCGGCATATAAAATACACTTCTCATAAAACTCCGCAGTTTAAAAGCGTTTGTAAGGAGCAGTGCCAGTCCTAAGCCAAAAATCACTTTAAAAACTGTAGTTGTCACTGCAAACAACAATGTATCTTTAACCGACAGTAAAAAATTTTGATCTCCGAATATTGTGATAAAGTTCTCAATACCATTGAATTCTGCTGATCTGAGATCTCTGATATTCCAGTTTGTAAAAGCCATCACAAACCCTAATATAACAGGGATTATATAAAATAGCGTATACAGCACAATGGCTGGTAATGTTAAACTGTATCGATAATGATTTCTATTTTTCTCTCTCATAATATATCTCCACTTTTGCAAAAAGGGGATGTTTTTCAGACATCCCCTGATCACTCATCCATTATTTTTAGTTAAAGCCTTCCAGTCCAAGGCTTTTTCCATACTCCTGCATCGTAGCATCGATACTTTCAATTTCCGAGTCTATGTCCGCACCTTGAGAAATATTAATATATGCCGGGAAAATAGTATCATCATTCAACGATGAGAAATTACTGATAATATCTCCGACCTGTACAACATATTTCCCCGGATTCAAATAATCATTGTACATTTCCTTCAACACATCGTTAATATTATCTGAGGTTACATCCGCATATGGTGAATTAACCGCATTGGCATTCAGATAGATGCCAAGTATATCCGGCTGTGAAAATTTGTTAATAAAATCAAGTGAAACCGCTGTATCAGCTGCTGCTTTTGGAACACAAAGTGCATATACATAATTAGCCGTCATTATCTTATCTACATCATTGTATGGCAACGGAAACATTCCAATATTAGCATCTGGATAATTTTCCAGAATGGAATTGACTGCATACTCTCCGCAAACCATCATTGCAGATTCCCCCGTTGCCACTGCGGCCTGGGACTCATCATAAGTTCCTACAATATAATCCTCATTTACATATCCTGTATCAAAAAGTGCCTGAAAATCTGTCAATGCCTGTTTATACTCCGGTACATCTGCAAAAGAAAGCTGATTTGTGTTTAACTCAGCGTACACTTCATTACATCGTTCATCCAACGCATTTGCGAAATAAATCATTGGCATAATCTGTGTTGTCCATGTATCTTTAAATGACAGATATAAAGGATTTGTACCTGATTGCTTAATTGTTTCACATGCTGCCAGAAAATCATCATATGTCTTTGGTATTTCGATATTCAGGGATTCGAACACATCTACATTATAAATTACCCCCATGACTCCTGAATATCCGGTGATTGGCATACCATATAAGCTTCCGTCTGCAGCCACGATTGAACTGGTGTCCATAGACAGGCGTGATGTCCATGCTTGATCATCCAGATTCACCAGAGTATTTTTTGCATCGTACGTTGAATATGCTGACGGTATATTTGCAAATATTACATCCGGTGCTTCACCAGTCGAAATCCGAACCTGCGACAAATTGACGAACTGCGCATCCGGTATTACCTCATACTCCAAATCAATGTTGTAAAGTTCCTTAAATTTTGTCTGGATTTCCTTGAAAGCATCTTCGGAATAACTGGACTGTGCCAGCATCAAAGTAACAGAATAATCTTTCATTTCTTCCGATCCCGCTGTTTCAGACTCCGTTCCCGTGTTCGCAGCCGGAGTTTCTCCTTCCGTTCCCTGTGAACTGCTTCCACACCCTGCAAGCAGTGCTGATGCCATTGCCAAAGATAAAATTGTACTACATAACTTTTTCTTCATGAAACATACCTCCTTTTTTCATGTTTTCATGATAAATCAAAACTATTTCATTTGAAATGTAAAAAAAGGATGCCTTGATGTAATTTTTTATTATTCTTCAAAAAATTCTGTTGGCCATTTTCCTGTTTCTTTTTTAAACACTTTCGAAAAATAATACTGGTCTTTGTAACCTATATCCAGAGCGATCTCCTTTATCAGACACTCTGGTTCTTCTGCCATTCTCTTTTTGGCAGCTTCAATTTTCAACTGTGTCAGATACCGGTTGATTGAAATACCATATTTCTTCTTATAAATCTTGCAAAGATAAGAAGGTGCCAATCCAAACCGATTAGCCAGTTCATTGTTGGTCAAAGGCTCTTTGTAATGATTCTCTATATATTTTTTAATGTGTCCAAGGGTCGAGTCATCATTTTTCTCTTTTTCTTCCTGGTTTAGTATATCTTCAAATTCACTAAAAATCATCTCATAGGTATAGCTGTTGGACAAAATCATACGTATGTCACTTTCCCGGATATTTGTTTTCAGAATACTGTCCATAATATACATTCTGATACTTTCAAGATACTGATAGAGAATTTCCGTCTTACAGTTCTCTTGTTTACATTTTTCCAGAAATCTAGAAAGAATATCTTTTATCTGCGCTATATCTCCCTTCTGCATTGCACGCCGCAAATATAAAAGTTCTTCCCCATCTTCTGCCAGCTGCAATTCATCAGTATCATCATTTTTGAAACAAATCAAATTCTGTGCTCCAAAATGCGTCTCTTTCAGGGCAAATTTACATAAAACTGCATGCATCTGTCCTATACTGCCTATATCTACTCCGCTCTGGTTATAGACCACGGAAAATGGCAGCTGAAGCCTTTTTTTTAAATCCTCAAACACCCTATGCCAGAACATTTCCACATCTTCGTTCGATATTTTTTCTAATATAATCACTCTTTCTACGGCAGTTTTCCCTACAAAATTCCACATAACAGTGTCATCAGAAGTTATGTCTTTCAAAATCCTTTCCAGTTCTTCCGCATAATTCAGACTGTTCCAGCAATATGCACCCGGAAGCATACTTCTATCCTCTATCATCGGTACACTGCCGAAGAAAATAGCTGCCAGATATTTATCTCCCGGTTTTATCCCCTCTTCCGATATATCAGATGTATATAATTCACGTAATAACCATCTCTGCTTTTTCTCCTTTAATTCTACTCTTATCTTATCCAACAGCTCTATCAGTTCATCCGGAATGACGGGTTTCAACAGGTAGTCCATCGCCCGAGCTTTCATCGCCTGCTTCACGTAATCGAACTCTTCACATCCGGACAAAACGATCAGTTTTTCTTCCTCTCCCATTTCCCGAAGTATCGTCATAAATTCAATTCCATCCATCACCGGCATTCTGATATCCGTAATGATTACATCCGGATGCAGAATTTTTACCTGTTCCAATGCCTCCTTTCCATTATTTGCAATTCCCTGAACCATAAAATCACTCGTTAAAGAATGAATCAGTTTTTTGATTGCTCTTGCAATAGCCGGTTCATCTTCAACAATCAACATCGTTATCATGATATACTCCTCCAATCGTAATCCTTAAGCCGCCTTCTTCTCTGTTCTCTATCCGATAATATATGGTTTCCCGGCAAAACATACGCAGTCTGAATATGGTATTTTTGATCCCAAGCCCCGATTTCTCCAGCTCGTTCTGACTCGCTTCCTGCTCCAGTATACGTATGATTTCCTGTTGTCTTTCCTCACTTATTCCGCTCCCATTATCAGAAATGACGAATTCCCATTGATCTGCTTTTTCTATTACGCGTACTTGAATTCTATAATCATCTTCCTTATTGGTAAAACCATGTTTAAATGCATTTTCAATAAGCGGCTGAATAATAAGCTTCGGCACTTGTATTTTATTTAGTTCTCCCTCCACTGAAAAATCATATTTCAGTTTATCTTCGTAACGCGCCTGCATGAGCTTACAATAGCAAAGTGCATAATCCACCTCACCCTGAAGTGTCGCAAACTGATTTCCCTTTGAAGCTACATACCGAAGCAGTCTTGAAAGCTGACAGCATAATTCTGTAACCTTCTCATTCTCTCCCTCTATACTGGCTGCCGATATGACAGAAAGCATGTTATAAATGAAATGCGGGTTCATTTGCGCCTGCATTGCCAGCAAATTCGCTTTAATTTCATTCTCCACAGACTCTGAAAGAGCACTGAACATTGTTTTAAATTCTTCATTTAATTTAGACACAATGTCAATGTTATATTTTTCTTCTATCTTCACCGAAAAATGATTCATCCTTACCTTTCTGACTGATTCGTACAGACTCATCAAAGGCGCTGTCATATGCTGTGAAATCTTATACAAGGTAAAAGTCGTAAGCGCCAGAACAAGCAACATCACTAAAATAAAAATCATAATATACGCCCTGAAAAACTCAAAAACATTACTATAAGGCTCCGCATATACTACTTTTAATCCATAACTATCTCCGCTTTTAACTGATATAAGTTCCTTTCTATCTGCAATATTATTATAAAATCGAAGCGTTTTCTCTCCATCCAGAATTTCCGCATATGTATTTTCATCTACGGAACTGTTTGATTCATATATGAGGTGATCGTCCTTCGTATAAATCATAATATTAGTTTCTTTATTGTTTTCAGACCCAATATCCCTGCACAACTCACCGATCATTACATCCACCTCAGCAATAGCTACGATCTTTCCGGTAGCAACATTTTTCACAAAACGGGACAATGACACCACTTCTTCTTCCTTATCTGTGCCCCAAAAATCCTTCTCAACACTTAGCACACAACCGCGAAGCTCATCTTTTAACAACGCACTTTTTTCTTCATAACGAGTGCGGACATCCTGCAAGTCTTCTTTCATCAACAGCCGCTCGGAATATTTTCCATAATTAATAAAGTTCCCATTCAGATCATATACCGTACATCGGCCAACCGATAAATCCGGTCCCACAATATTTAACATTTCTTCCTGTAATTCTTTCTTTTCTTCAATGTTGTAGTCAAAAAAATTCCGTCCATCAATACCTGAAAACTTCCAAAAATTATTGTACACTTTTCCATCCAAAGACAACTGCAGACAAATACGGTTCATATTTTCGATTGCATCATCCGTTTGATTTGAAATGCTTTCCGCTATTTTATCAATGTTATTTAAATATTTCTGTTCTTCTCTTTGAAGCAGTACATATGAAAAAACAAAAATAACCACTGTGAAAAATAACAAAAGCAAAAGATACGATATAAAAATTTTTTGTTGTAATTTTGACGTAAACATATTTCTCCATTTATTCATTCTGCATTCACCTCCGATACTAATTATAAACCAAAATTCTAACATTGTGCTTATTTCATAAAAAACTACATCCTCTTGTCCATAAATTACATTTCTTTCATCTGATTATCTCTTATAATAGGAAATCATAAGGAGGCTTCATTTGAATATGAGAAAAAAATATCAAGATTTATTACAGAAATTGCAAACACCATACAAATACAATCAACCTGTACTGACCGGTTCCGGGGTTCCAGGTTCCTTTGATGAACAGTCTGTTGATATACCATTTGTTTTTTATCATCAAAACCAATGGTATATGATGTATACAGGTTTTGATGGTATCGGATATCAGACTGCATTAGCTGTCAGTCAGGATCTGCTCCACTGGACATTTCTCGCAACCATACTGAAAAGAAATCAATCTGGTAATCACTGGGATCGTGTAGGTTGTGCCGGCACCTGGCTCATTAAAGAAAATGATCTGCTCACATCTGTTCCTACATTAAAAAAAATAGACGGTAAATATTGGATGATATACCACTCATATCCAGATACCGGATATGAAACCGGGCCTGCTGAAATCGGTCTTGCCTGGTGTAAAAACGAAGATTTACTTCAATGGCACTGTCTTTCTTCTCCCGTTCTTTCCTGGAAAGATGGCTCTGATTGGGAAAAAGGCGGTTTATATAAAGCCTGTATACTATATCATAACTGTAAATACTATATGTTTTATAATGCCAAGACCACTGATGAACGTTGGATTGAGCAAACCGGATTGGCTACCTCAACAGATCTTTTACATTGGACTCGCTGTGAATCCAATCCCGTTCTCCCGGTTTCCTCTATCGGGAACTGGGACTGTAAATTCGTATCAGATCCATACATCGTAAGAGATCATGACACCTGGATCAATTTCTTTTTTGGTTATGATTACGAACATGCCCAGGAAGGTGTTGCCTTTTCAGAGGACTTGATCCATTGGGAAAAAAATCCTGTTCCATTGTTATCATGTGGCTCATCAGAGTTGCAGGAACTTGACAGTATCCATGCACATAAAGCATCCATTGTGTTTTATAATGGAAAACTTTATCACTTTTATTGTGCAGTCAGGCCTTATAAAAAAGACGATCCTGCCTGCAACAATGGTGAATTCCGTTGCATTACTGTTGCCTGCAGTGAAAAATTTGATCTACCATCTACTACATAGCCAAGCTGTCTAAAAGTTATTCTTTCCCGGAAAGTAAATAAGCCTGCTCTATGAGCAGGTTTCAGACTGTAGACAAAGCTCCTTCCTGTGAGGGAGCTTTT